>Ga0081606_1000028_pt1 | contig 184184 bp, 164 predicted proteins | sample EareggfetidaYelm_FD_71127 | JGI IMG/M metagenome (GOLD analysis project Ga0081606, IMG submission 71127) | Earthworm egg capsule microbial community from the University of Washington, USA - E. fetida Yelm (SPADES assembly) (version 2) | ecosystem: Host-associated > Annelida > Reproductive...
GGGGGGCGCTGCGCTCGCGGCTGCACGCGCCGTCCACCCGCGTGGAAGCCCTCGAAGGAGGACGGGCGGTGGTGGAGCTGGGAGAGGAGCCCGAGGCGGGAGACCTGGCGCAGGGTGACACGCTGCCGGCGTACCGAGAGCTGGCGCGTGTGCTCGAGCCCTGGCTCCTGCCCTTCCCCGAGTCCCTGTCCTGGAAGGACTGTCCTCCCGACACGGCCCGACGCTGGTGGCGCCGCTTCCTCGACTGAGCGCCCCTCGTGGTTCTGATTGTCTCCCCCTCCGACGCCCGGGGCCTTCCGCGCGTTCTCCGGGCAACGGCTCCGGACCTCCTGCCCGCGGGGGCGATGGTCCCCTCCCCCACTGGACGGGGCGCGGGGGACGACAGGGCAGGAGGGATGTCGGCCCTGAACGGGCGCGGAGGGCACGGCTTGCCCGGAGAAGGGCGAGTCCTACGTTTTTCCTCCCATGAGTCCATTCAAGCGCGTGTCGTGTTTGTCGATCTTCGTATGTGTCCTGGGAGCGATGGCCGCCGGTGCGGCGCCCTCCGAGGAGGAGTCCGCTGGGCGGCCGACGGGGAGTTTTCCCGCGCCCGAGCGGGAATTCCTCCTCGTCAATGTCGGCTTCTCCGTCTGTCTGACGGTGGTGGATGGTCAGGTCCAGGGTCTGCCGTGTGTCTGGGAAGACACCCCCCCGTCCCAGCGCTGGCGCCATCAAGGCGGGCAGCTCGTCAGCGGGGTGCGCGGCGAGTGCTTCCTCGCCCCCTCCCTCGTGCCGTGTCGTTACACCCGCTCCCTCGACGTATCGTATGACCTGCTCACGCAGCACCTCCTGCTCTCGTCGCGGGACCCCTCCCTGAGCGCGAACTGCCATGTCCTCGGCGAGGACCTCCTGGTGGACGAGTCCACCGGGCTGCTCGTGCCTCGCTATGTGCCCCACAGGGCCATCCTGGAGTCCACTTTCTGCGCGGTCACCCAGGCCTCGGCCCGGTGGGTCATCCTCCCGCTGTCTCCCTGACGTCCTCCTCCCCCGCTCACCGCATGGAGAGGCATTCGGGCCCTCGACACAACACAGACCCTGGGGTCCGTCATTGCGGGTTTGTCCTCACTTCCAGGTCTCTTGCTTGAGGTGCTGGTATTTTCCTGCTAGTGGAGTGCTCCGTCTGTCTTCAAGGGGGGAGCCATGATGAGGAAGAATCCCAGGTCATCCTGGACGTCTTGGGTGGGGTTGGCGCGCTGGGTGGGTGTCTTGGTTGTGACGGCGGGTTGGAGCGGCGCTCTGCGTCCTCCCGCGGAAGGGCCGTCACCCGGGGTGCTCGTGGAGGACTCGCAGCGCATGGGCGTCTGGTATGACGCGGCCCTTGGCGCCTTCTCCGGCCGCTCGAGCGTCGCGTTGAATCTCGGAGACGACGCGCACTACGGCTTCGTCATGCGCCGGCTCCTGGCGGCGGGCAAGACGCCGGGCAACTCCCCGGAGCTCTTCCAGCGCCTGGCGCGGTTTCGCGAGCGCTCGCGCCCCCGCTCGTCCATGGGCCCGCTCCAGGTGAGCGAGGCGGGTCTGTGGTGTGACCATGCCCTGCTCGTGCGCCCGCCCGTGACGTCTCCCGCGGGTGACACCCTCACCTTCCAGCCCTACGTGCGCGTGAGCTGCATGGGGGGCGCGGACTACGTCTACGCGGACGTGCTCGTCCAGGACACCCTCCGGGACGACTCGCGGCCCTCGCTCGTGGCCTCCCGGGCCGGCGAGGAGTTCGGCGGCGGCACGGACTTCATCGACGTGGGCGTGGAGGCCCGGGTGAAGGGGGCCGAGGGGCGCCTGCTGCGCGTGGAATCGCTCGCGCTCGCCGTGGACGAGGCGACGGGCCGCGATCTCGTCTCCTATACCGTGGCGCGCACCTCGCTCGCCCTGCGCCACGACGGCGGCTTCCAATTGCTCCACCCGCGCCAGCTCGTGCCCGGCCCCTCGGAGGAAATCCTCCTGTGCCAGCAGCGCGGCGGCTCGGACTGCGACTACGCCCTGGCGGCGCTCGAGGACGGTGTGCCCGAGCCCTTCGCCGCCGTGCCCACGGGCGTCGCGGGGGCCCTCCCCGGCGCTCCGGGCCACTTCAGCGCCGAGGACTCCTGGCCCTTTTCGCGCGCCCATGACGCCCGGCGCCTCCAGGTGCCCGTGCGCGCCCTCCTCTCCCCCGGCTCCCGGAATCAGGTGCCGTGCACGGTGGAGCGCTATGCCTCCGCGAGCCTCAAGCTCCTCAACACCCAGGACGGCGTCACCTGCACCCACGCGGTGGACCCGCGGAGCCTGCTGCCCACGGGCCGGGCCTCCGCCACCGTCGACTTCCTGCCCGACACCTCCTACCTGCTCAACGAGAACCGGCCCGACGCGCCCCAGTGCCAGACGGCCTCCGTCCTCGACAAGCCCGCGAGCCTGAGCTTCACCCTGGTGGGCGAGGCGCGCTGCCCCCTCGCGGATGGCTCCTCCTCGCTCGAGCCCTTCTTCCTGTCCGAGGCCATCGACGGCCGCTCGCCCACCCCGCGGTGGCTCGTCTTCCGCGAGGGCTGCCTGGCCGAGGGCACCCCCATCACCCTCGCCGACGGCCGCGGCGTGCCCGTGGAGCGGGTGCGGCCGGGAGATCGGGTGCGCGCGGACACGCTCGGCGGGGTGCTCACCGTGACGGACGTGGCACATGGCCAGGAGTCGGCGCCGCTGGTGCTCCTGCGCGACAGCGCCGGCCGCGAGGTGCGTCTCACCGGCAACCACCCCGTCCTCCGCGCGGATGGGCGTGTCGTGGCCGCCGCGTCGCTGCGCGCGCGCGACGAGGTGCGCACGGATGGGGGCGTCACGCGTCTCTCCTCGGTGAGGCGCGTGCGCGGGGACTCCTCACGCGTCTTCAACCTGCGCCTGGGCACCGAGAAGGAGCTCGCGCGCCGCGCGCCCGGCGGCCAGACGACGCTCTTCGCCGGGGGCTTCCTCGTGGGCGACATGGCCATGCAGCGCGCCCTGGAATCCGCGCCCCGGCCCGCCTCTCTCCTCGCGCGCCCCTGGCACCGGGACCTGCGCCACGCCCGCGCCCGCTCGCACTGAGCGGCCGTCCGGAGGTGGGGGGCTCCGGGGAGGAGGGGGGGACCACTGTCACCAATAGAGGACGCCTGTCACCCGTGGGGAGGGGCCGGTACGCCCGGCTTGAGGGGTGATGGGGGCCGAAGGTGTCGGTATGCGCCTGATTGTGGCGGGAGCACTGGCATTTCCCCGGCTTACAGTGATAACCGATATTTCGGAGACTCCGGGAACCGGCGTGTCATAGGGGGTTGGCACACTTGTCTCGTGGGTCTTCTGCTCCACCCCGACTCACGAGGCAGTCCGTCATGTTCCATTCGCTCGACCCCTTTCCCCTCCACCCAGCGCCCCCCTCCACCACGAAGCTCTCGCCGCGCCCCCCGCGTCGTGGCGAGCTCGAGCCGGCGCCATCCGAGGAGGGCCGCCCTCCGGAGTCCCTGGACGAACAGGTGCGCGAGGTCCTCGCGGATCTCCACCAGCTCATGAAGGACCTGGACGCCGAGGAGTCCCTGCGCGAGGTGCGGATGAGCCCGGAGCCGCTGGACGCGCAGGTGCGCGAGGTCCTGGCGGATCTCCACCAGCTCATGGCGGACCTGGGATAGGCGGGTCGCCGGGCTCGCGTCCCCCGCTTGCCAACGCGGGCGCGGCGCGAGAGACAAGGCGGCCGTGTCCTCCCCTTGCTCCGTTTCCTCCGTCGTCGGTTTGAAGCAGCGGTACGACGTCATCGTGGTGGGCCTGGGCCACGCGGGCAGCGAGGCGGCGCTCGCGTGCGCGCGCATGGGCCTGTCCACGCTCGGCCTCACGCTCAAGCGCGAGCGCGCCGCCATCATGAGCTGCAACCCTGCCGTGGGTGGCACCGCCAAGGGCCACCTGGTGCGCGAGCTGGACGCGCTCGGCGGTGAGATGGCCCGCGTGGCGGACCTCACCGGCACCCACTTCAAGACGCTCAACGCCTCCAAGGGCCCCGCCGTGCAGGCCACCCGCGTGCTCTGCGACCGGGACGCCTACGCGCGCGTCATGCAGTCCGTCCTCTTCTCCCAAGCCGGCCTCACGGTGCACGAGGCCGAGGTCTCCGCCGTCGTCGCCGAGGGAGGCCGCGTGGCGGGCGTGGTGCTCGGTGACGGCACCCAGGTGGCCGCCTCCGCCGTGCTGCTCACCACCGGCACCTTCCTCCAGGCCCTCATGCACGTGGGCGAGAAGAAGGAGGTAGGTGGTCGGCTTGGGGACGAGTCCGCCCAGGGCATGTCCCATTCCCTGCGCGCGCTCGGCTTCACGCTCGGCCGCTTCAAGACGGGCACCCCCGCGCGGCTCGTGCGCGACAGCATCGACTGGGCCTCGCTCGCTCCCCAGCCCGGTGACTTCCCCCCGCGTCCCCTCTCCCTTCGCACCCGCGCCGCCCCGGGCCCCTTCCCCCACCAGCCCGCCGTCACCTGCGCCCTCACCTACACCACCGACGCCACGCACCGGATTCTGCGCGACAACCTCCACCGCTCGCCGCTGTACCAGGGAGAAATCGTCGGCCGGGGCCCGCGCTACTGCCCGTCGCTCGAGGACAAGGTGGTGCGCTTCTCCGCGCGCGAGCGGCACCTCGTGTTCCTGGAGCCGGAGGGCCCCTCGTCCCCGCTCGTCTACCCCGCCGGCCTGAGCACGAGCCTGCCCGCGGAGGTGCAGCTCGCCTTCCTGCGCACGCTGCCGGGACTGGGCCAGGTGGAAGTGGCGCGCTACGGCTACGCGGTGGAGTACGACTACGCCCCGCCCACGCAACTGCACGCCACGCTCGAGACCAAGCGCGTGAAGGGCCTGTACTTCGCGGGGCAGCTCAACGGCACGAGCGGCTACGAGGAGGCCGCCTTCCAGGGGTTGTACGCGGGGATTCAGGCGGCGCTCCAGGTGAAGGGCGAGCCCGCGCTGGAGCTCGGACGGCGCGAGGCCCACGGCGCGGTGCTGGTGGACGAGCTCGTCACGCGGGGCGTGGATGGCGAGCCCTTCCGCATGTTCACCAGCCGCTCGGAGCACCGGCTGCGGCTGCGTGAGGGGAACGCGGACTTGCGGCTCGTGAGGCACGGGGCGCGGGTGGGGCTCGTGGGCAAGGACATGGCCGAGCGGGTGGACGCGCGGGGCAGGGCGGTGGCGGACGAGGTGGCGCGGCTCAAGCGCACGGGGCTGGCGGCGCGGCTCAAGCGGCCCGAGGTGACGTACGCGGCGCTGGCGGCGGAGGGCGGAGAGGGCTGGCCCGCGCTGGCCCCGGACGTGGTGGAGGAGGTGGAGGTGGAGGTGAAGTACGAGGGCTACATCGTCATGGCCGAGCGGGCGGCGGCGCGCGAGGCGGAGGCGTGGGATGGGTGGCGGATTCCCGAGGACTTCGAGTACGAGCGGGTGCGGGGCCTGTCGGCCGAGGCGCTCGAGAAGTTCGTGAAGCACCGCCCGGGGACGGTGGGGCAGGCGAGGCGCATTCCGGGGCTGACGCCGGCGGCGTTCTCCCTGCTGCTGGTGGCGCTCAAGCGGGGTGGGGTGGGGGAGCGCGCGGGCGGTTGAGATCGCACAGGGGGGTGTGGACAAGGTGTGGGGAACTTCGAGGAGTCCCCAATGTGTAACCAATTCAAGGGGTTGAGACCCCGGTTCAAGAGGGTGGGTTGTGGATAACGCGCGCTTCGCCGATCGGATTCAGGAGGGCTGCCGGGCCTTGGGCGTCACGGTGGCCGAGGACGTGCCCGGGCGGCTGTTCCGGCTGATGGGCGAGCTTCTCAAGTGGAACGCGAAGGTGAACCTGACGGCCATCACCGCGCCGGAGGAGGTGCTGGAGAAGCACTTCCTGGACTCGCTGGCGGTGCTGCCCGAGGTGGAAGGGGCGGCGACGGTGCTGGACGTGGGGGCGGGGGCGGGCTTCCCCGGACTGCCGTTGAAGATCGCCCGCGAGTCCCTGTCGGTGACGATGGTGGACGCGGTGGGCAAGAAGGTGGGCTACCTCAAGGCGGTGGTGACGACGCCGGGCCTGGGGCTCGCGGGGACGAAGGGCGTGCACACGCGCGCGGAAGGCAAGCCCGCGGCGGAAGGCCTGCCCCTCGCGGACCGGGTGGTGGCGCGCGCCTTCATGGACCTGCCGGACTGGTTGGACCTGGCGCCGGCGTACCTGGCGCCGGGAGGGCGGGTGGTGGCGATGTTGGGCAAGGCGCTGCCGGAGGAGGAGTTGAAGGCCCAGGCGGAGAAGCGGGCCCTGGTGCTGGTGACGGCGCGGGCGTACCGGCTTCCGTTCTCGGGAGCGGAGCGTCAGGTGGCGGTGTTCGCGCGGGCGGAGTAGCGGCCGGCGCGTCGGGAACATCTGCCTCTCCGGCCGGGCGCGGAGCGGCGGGTGTTATCGGCTGTGGGGTCGGAGTCTCGGTGGGTGTATGGGGATCGTCTGCTTCGCCAGCTGGGGGCGGAGACTCACCGAGCACCTCGCCCAGGGCGGTGACTGCGTACTCGGGAAGCGAGCCGAGCATCCGCCCCGACGGGCCGCCACACCGGTCGAAGCGCTGGGCGAGCGTGACGAAATAGAGCCTGGACGCGGGTTCTAGAAAGACCGCCACGTCGAGTCCTTGGGCGGGGTGGGTGCATCCCCGATACAGGTAGGGGTCCGGGTGGGTCCGGATGAATTCTTGGAGTGCGGCGGCTGCGGCGATGACGGCCCCGGCGTCGGACCCGGGAAGCACGAGCGTGGTGGCATCCGGCGCGGGCCATGGATCAGGGGCAGGGGGAAGGGGAGGGCGGAAGAGCGCACATCCTCCAAGCCCCACGGTGCACAGCGCCAGGGTTACGGTTTTACGCATCGCGTTCTCCTCGTCACTCGCGAAGCAGACGCAGTGAAGCAGGCTGACACTGAGGTGGATGAGGGTGGTCGTTGCCTGGGGTTGGTGCGCAGCGGCCCAACCTCACCCATTCATGTTTGGCGGTGCTCCATTGTTGGACCTCTCCCGTGGGGTAGTAGCGCAGGATGACACGTGATCCATCCTGTCGTTCACCGACCAGCGCGGATGCCATCTCGATGGCTGTATCCTTATAGAGGGCTGGTGCGGGATTGCCGGGAATCAGGCGAACTTCAGCCATGGCCACATAGGGCCTGAATGCATCAGTGGGCCAGCCCGAGAGATCATCGGACGAGGGCGCTCCGGCACAAGGGTGACTGTGGACATAACCCACGACCCACACCTGGGATGGCGGATGATCCGCATCACGCACGGAATAGCGCGGAGTGCACGACCTGTGATCTCCCGCAAACGGCTCGGTGACTCTCCAGGACATGGAAGATGGCTCGCCCGCGACATAAACCGTGGAGCAGTACTCGGTGGACAACCCCACGATAGGGCGACGGGTAGATGCCTCGCAGACCTTGGCTCCGGGTCGCTGGAGTAATGCATCAGCTGCGTCATGGAGTAGCTCGATCGGGATGGACGTATCGCCCGTTGGCATCCCGACGATGGGCACTTCGGCCCAAGGGCCTTTGGCCTCATTGGCCGTCTGCGCAATGGGATGAGCGATGCGCGCGCAGCCTGGGGGGCCCATGAGCAAGAGCATGACTGCGTTCAGGGCTATTCGTGCTCTCGGCATGGTGCCGAGAGCCTATTGCAAATAGACCGGGCTGGCATGTCGCCGTGACGACATGCCAGCCCTTTCTCAGGTTATCGCTTGGGCGGCCGAGTGGTCCGGAGCACTGTCGGATAGGCCTGTTCAGCGCGTGCGCCGTTGCCGTGCGCCACGCTCGAGAGTGCTGAAGGCCCTCCACGTGATGCCGATCAGGAACAACACGAGCACCACGGTGATGAAGATGAGTACGTCGACCGGCTCGAGTGATGCGACCGCGAGCTTGGCCGCGGTCGAGGCCATTGATGCAGGTTCCATTGAGCACACCTCTGTAGTTGTCCGCGCAAGCGCTCCAATGGTTTCCCTTGCTCCAGCGGTTTGCCGCCCGTGGAGCCGAGATTCCCAGGAAGGTAGGCACGCTTCCCCTCGTAAGAAGGCTGGCGACCCAGCCGCCACTCTCGTACGGGAGTGCATGCGATTGTTCACGGGCGACACCCGATTCATCGCGTGCGCACGTTGTCTATTGGGGCCGCTCACGTATTCGTGGCGCGGTGAGATTGACGTGCTCAGGAGGGGTGCGCATCCATTGCGCAGGTTCAGGAACGGGAACTCGATATCGAATCCGCTGGATGCCTAGGAGGTTCCTAGGGCCTGCGGGGCGAGGGTCCTGAGCAATTTTCGACGCGTGTCCGCGCAGGCGGTCACGATTCAGAGGGGCGCTCGCTTGCCGGCGAGCGCCCCTCACTTTGTGCACCCGACACATCTTTCTTTTGCGTCCTTGAGGACCTTCGGGCGCGGCGAGCGTCACTTTCTGAGCCTGAGCCCATCTGCGCCTGACCCACTGATTCTGATTCCAAATCTGATCCGGCGCTGATTCAAGTCTGCTCTCAGCTCTTCTCTTCACCGGCCGCGTCCGTGCCGAGTACCCGCTGCGCCCGCCCTTGCTCCTCGCGGAGGAGGTTGCATCGGATGGCTGCGGCGGCGCTTAGACTTCGAGACCGAGCCCGCCACCGACCTGGCCCTGCTGTGCCCTCGACTCGAACTCATGGTGCTGTACGACACGGCGCGCCCTGGCCGAGGTCGAATGCGAGACCGAGCGCGTTCGCTGACCCCAGGGCTGGCACGATGTGCCCGGAGCTCTCTTCGTGGCCCATGCCGCCGTTGTCGCGGATGCGTCCCGTGGCTGTTGCCGGCGTCCGGGACGGACGAGTGGCGCCGCCGCGCGTGCTCGACCGGACCACGCGGGTACTCCTCTTCGCGGGCGGCGCCGCAGATGCGGTGGCGCTCGACTGCCTCGCCTTTCATGGGTGCTCGCCGCTGGCGGGAACCCGCTCGGGCGGGCTGCTCCTGTTCGATGAGCGCTTCACCCGGTGCGAGGTCCGTCCGTCCCGAGCCTGCGTGAACCAGGTGTGCCCGGTCCGGCGCGGGATGGCGCTTCCTGCCGCTGTTCGACGACGAGTAGCACTCGCGCGCCGTGGGGGCGCGGAAGGGGAGGGGAGCGGGTGCTCTGTCCCCCCAGCAGAGCTGGACCTACGAGCCTGTTCCACGTGGAACGGTCCGCTGCGCCGCGAGACCCCCTTCTTTCGCCGTGATTCCCCGCACCGGACAGGGGGTCCTCTGGTTCCACGTGGAACAAGGAAGCGGGGGAGGGCTGCCTCCGGATGCTCGAAAGTGAGGAAGCCAAAGCGGTCCGCCGCGTTCCACGTGGAGCGTCCCGGCGAGCTGACGCCTGGGCGGCTGGCGGGAAGGTGGCTGGGTCACTCGCCAGTAGGAAAGAGGACTCCGCTGCTTGTTCCACGTGGAACGTCCTTCAGGAGGCTCACCTGCATGGAGGGGGTCGAAGGAGCCGGGGCAGCATTTGCCTGTTCCACGTAGAACCTTGGAATAGGGGCTCGCGTCGGGGCTCCGGTAGGGAATCCCTCCCGGGCGTGTCCCACGTGGAACTTCCCGCCGCCTTCCGACCTGGCTCCGGACGAGGCGCCGTCCCTACCGGCATCCTGTTCCACGTGGAACGTCCCCCCCTCCCAGGCGGGGCGGAGGAGGCGCGGGATGGGTACCTTCCGCACCCTCCCGTGTTCCACGTGGAACGTCTCTGGACCAGGGGAGGCCTCTGCTTCCGGCCAGGAACCACGCAGGCGCGCCATGTCTCGCTCCTCACAGCCTGTTCCACGTGGAACGGCTCCGCCTGGAGCGGCCACCTCGAATCGCATCTATCTGGGGGCGCGGAAGCGGGCGTGGGGTCTTCCGCTACCGGTTCGTTCCACGTGGAACGCGACTTCTCCCACCCCCATATGCGTCCAGGTCGGCCGATGACCCGAAGCCGCACGGCGAACCGGTGTTTCTCGCTGCCCCAGTTCCACGTGGAACGCCTTCCCCCATCTCTGGCTCCCAGTTGGGACGAATCGGTTTCAGGGGCCTCCGCATCCGGTCCGATGTGCCGCTCCGCCGGTTCCACGTGGAACGCCGACCTCCGTCCTCCGGCTCCCGTCCGGCCCGAATCGTCCTTCCGCCCGTTCCACGTGGAACGCCACGGTCTGAATCCCGGCGCCGCCCGAGTCCGCGTGAGGCGCCATCCCTCGGGCGGAACGCGCCTCCGTGCTCCCGCGTCCTCCACCCCGTCGCCGCGCCGCCTCCGGGGCGTCTCCCCCGCGCCCGTTCCACGTGGAACGTGTCCGAGCTCCGATCCCGCGCGCCCCGTGTCCCCGCTTCGCCGCCCCGTCCGTGGCCGCGCGCATGTCAGGCGGGCAGGCTAGATGTCTGATCCGGTCACGGACTGGATCACCCGGCCGTTTGATGGATCAATGCGTCGGGTCGCTACAGCCCTCCCCCAAGGATGGACTTCGTGGGTCGAATCATCTGCATCTCGAATCAGAAGGGTGGGGTCGGCAAGACGACCACCGCCATCAACCTGGCCGCGAGTCTCGCCTCCGCCGAGCGCAAGACGCTCCTCGTCGACATGGATCCGCAGGGCAACGCGGGCAGTGGCCTCGGGCTCAAGCGCGAGGAGCTCCAGGGCACCGTCTATGACGCCCTGCTCGGCGGCCGTCCCATGAGCGAGCTCATCCACCCCACCGAGCTGCGCTACCTCCAGGTGGTTCCCGCCACCCCGGACCTGACCGGCGCCGAAGTGGAGCTCGTCTCCCAGGAGCAGCGCGAGTTCCGCCTGCGCAACGCCCTGCGCCCGCTCGCGGACCAGTACGACTACATCCTCATCGACTGCCCGCCCTCGCTCGGCCTGCTCACCCTCAACGCGCTCATCGCCGCGGACTCGGTGCTCATCCCGCTCCAGTGCGAGTACTACGCGCTCGAGGGCCTGTCCCAGCTCAACCACACCATCGACCTGGTGCGGCAGGCCTTCAACCCGGACCTCAAGATGGAGGGCATCCTGCTCACCATGTTCGACGCCCGCGCCAACATCGCCAACCAGGTGGTGGAGGACGTGCGCGGCTTCTTCAAGGAGCAGGTCTTCACCTCCGTGGTGCCCCGCAACGTGCGCCTCGCGGAGTGCCCCTCGTTCGGCAAGCCCATCATCCTCTACGACATCAAGTCCAAGGGCTGTGAGAGCTACCTCGCGCTCGGCCGGGAGATCATGCAGCGCGAGCCCGCCGCGCCCCCGGCGCTCGAGGCCGCCCCGGCGCCCAAGTCCCGCGCCCAGCCCCGCGCCTAGTGCTCCGGCTCCGGTGTCCCGCCTCCGCCTCCTTATATAGGGCGCGTGTGGAGGCGGTCCGGAGCGGGAGGCCGCATCCACGGTTCCGGGGGGCAGCCCGCCCCGCGCCGGAGCCTCCCACCGGGTTTCAGGTCCCCGCGTGGTGAGCCGTGAAGGACCTGATCGCCCGGGGCCGCCCGGTGGGAGTGCACGCAGTGTTGAACGGTGACAAGCAGAAGCGGGCGTTGGGCCGTGGCCTCTCCGCCCTCATCCCCCAGGCCGCGCCTCCCGCTCCGGCGGGGGCGGTGGTGGCACCTCCCGAGCCGCCTCCGCCTCCCAAGGGCGCCGTGCTCAAGCTGCCCATCGAGGCCATCCATCGCGACACGCTCCAGCCGCGCCGCCACTTCGACGAGGAGAAGTTGCGCGAGCTCACCGAGTCCATCAAGGCCCAGGGCGTGCTCATGCCCGTGCTCGTGCGCAAGGACGGCGCGGGCTTCAAGCTGATCGCCGGTGAGCGCCGCTGGCGCGCCAGCCAGCTCGCGGGCCTGCACGAGATTCCCGCCATCATCCGCGACGTCACCGAGGTGGAGGCCTTCGAGCTCGCGCTCGTGGAGAACCTCCAGCGCTCGGACTTGAACCCCATGGAAGAGGCCGAGGGCTACCACCGGCTCGTGGAGGAGTTCGGCCTCACGCAGGAGCTGGTGGCCCAGCGCGTGGGCAAGGAGCGCCCCACCGTGGCCAACGCCCTGCGCCTGCTCGGACTGCCCGATGATGTGAAGGCCATGGTGGCCAGGGGCCAGTTGAGCGCGGGCCATGCGCGCGCGCTGCTCGGCGTGCCGCGCCTGCCGGAGATGACGGAGCTCGCCTCCCAGGTGGCCGCTCGCAAGCTGAGCGTGCGCGACACCGAGAAGCTCGTGCAGCAGGCCAAGGGGCAGAAGCCCAAGGAGAGCGCCTCCGCTCCGCCCAAGAAGCAGAGCCCCCAGGTGAAGGCGCTCGTCGAGGAGCTGCAGCGAGCGCTCGGCACCAAGGTGCGCCTGGTCGAGAAAGGCAGTGGAAAAGGCACCCTGGAGGTCGACTACTTCTCGTACGATGACCTGGATCGCATCCTGAAGGTCTTCAGGAAGGAGTAGGGACGTGGCGCTCCTCGGCGGCAAAAAAGAAGAGAAGTCGAACGTACCGCTTCTAGGCATTGGTTCCAGACAGGAGGAAAGCGTGGCAACGCGTCCGGGTGAGGTTCATACGCTGCTGGGCAAGGGCAGCGAATTCGAGGGCAAGCTCACCTTCGAGGGACAGGTTCGCATCGACGGGAAGTTCAACGGGCAGATCATCACCAAGGACGTGCTCGTCATTGGTGAGGGCGCCCGCGTCCAGGCGGAGATCAACGCCGGTACCGTCATCATCAATGGCACCGTGGAGGGCAACGTGCGCGCCGCGCAACTCATCGAGTTGCACGCGCCCGCGCGGGTGAAGGGCAACCTGGAGTCGCCCGCGCTCACCATGGACCGGGGCGTCATCTTCGAGGGTACCAGCAAGATGGAGAACCTCGGCGCCAAGGGCAGCCCTCCGCCTCCTCCGGTGGCGGGCGAGGTGAAGAAGTAGGTGAGGTGCCGTGCGCCCCCCCGAGTCTGGGCCGCCCTGGTGGCGCTCGCCGTGGGGGCGTCCGGGTGTGAGGGCTGCCGCGAGCGGTCCCCTCCCGAGCGCGTGGACGAAGGGGCGGCTTCCCCGCCTCCGCGCCGGGTGGGGGTGAAGGTTCCGCTGCCGCCGGGTTGGAGCGCCCAGCCCACGCAGGATGGCAGCCTCCAGTTTGGTCCCTCTCAACACCCCGTGCTGCGCGTGGACCTGCGCCCCGACGAGGGCGCGTCCCTGCCCGAGCCAGAGGCCCTGCTCGACTCGGTGGCCCGGGCCTTCGAGGGCTTCGAGCGCTCGGACTCCCGCGCCGAGCGGGGCGAGGACTTCGTGCTGGTGCGGGTGATGTTGTCGGCGCCCCGGGACGACGCGGGCGTGGGCGAGGCCCACCCGGCGTTCATCGGCGCCCGGCGCGTGGGAAGGGATTTGTTCCTGTGCGCGAGCCTGCCGGGTGTCACCGTGGAAGAGGTGCAGCGCGCGGCCGAGGCCTGCGCGGGCATCCACGTCCCGGCCAACGTCCCGCCCTAGCCGAGCAGCGGGTGCGGCTCGGGGCCGTACCCCGCAAAGACATCGGGCGCCACCACCTGGGGCGGTCATCCCGCCCCGGGCAGTGCGCCCGATGAATCCCCCAGGCGCTTGAGGGACGATCCTTCCCCCCGGATGATCGTCCCCAGCGCTCACATGTGGGGCCCGCCGCCGCTCGACGCCAGAGGCTGGACCGCTGATGCGAGAGGTATGACGCAAGTGGACGCCGTCGGGGTCTGCCCCCCCCACGAGGACGAGCTCCGGGTGTCAAGCGCTGGACGCCTCGTACCGCCCGAGGCCCCTGGACTGTCGGACGGCGGGCGCTCGGGTGCGGATTTCTCAGCGCTTGAGCGCGAGAGAGAGTGCGAAATCCCCCGCCGCGTCCGTCCAGCGCTCGGCGAGCGTGAAGCCCGCAGCGTCCAGCTCCGCCTCCACCTGCTCGGGGCGGAACTTGCAGCTCACCTCGGTGCGCAGCACCTCGCCCTCGGCGAAGTTCACGTGGCGCCTCAGGGCGGGCAGCCGCACCGACTGCGCCCGCTTGGAGATGAGCCGCATCTCAATCCACTGGTTCTCCTCGTCGAAGGGCGCCAGGTGTTCGAAGGACTGGGGATCGAAGTCCGCTCCCAGCTCGTGGTTGAGCACGTGGAGCAGGTTGCGGTTGAAGGCCGCCGTCACCCCCCGCCGATCATTGTACGCGGCGAAGAGCCGGTCCCGGTCCTTGAGCAGATCCGTCCCCACCAGCAGGCCCTCCCCCGGAGACAGGCTCGCGGACAGGTTCGCGTAGAAGCGCGCGCGCTCGCGGGGCTTGAGGTTGCCAATGGTGCCGCCGAGGAACGCCACCAGGGCCCGTCCCCCGCGAGGCCAGCGCCCGAGGTGCCGCTCGAAGTCCCCCACCACCGCGTGCACCTCCAGCCCCGGGTAGTCGCGCGCCACCGCCTCGGCCGCCTGGCGCAGGAAGGCCTCGCTCACGTCGAAGGGGATGAAGCGCCGCAGCTTGCCCTCGGCGCGCAGGGCGTCGAGCAGCCAGCGCGTCTTCTCGCTGCTCCCGCTGCCCAGCTCAATCAACGTGTCCGCGCCGCTCACCCGGGCGATGTCCCGCGCGTGCGCCCGCAGAATCTCCTTCTCGCGCCGCGTGGGGTAGTACTCGGGCACGCGGGTGATGTCGTCGAAGAGCTGGCTGCCGCGCTCGTCATAGAGCCATTTGGGCGACAGCTCCTTGAGCCGTCCCTCCACGCACAGCCCCGAGCGCACCTCCGCGAGCAACGCGCGCCTGGCCTCGCCCGGCTCCAGGTGCACCTCCATCGTCACCGCCGGCGTCCGCTCCCGTCTCGCCTCCCGCCCACCGCGCTCCTTGCTGTCCGCCATGTGTCTTCACCTCGCGTCGCGCGCGCACCGGAAGCCAGCGAAGATGTGCCGGCGGATGGGGTAGTCCCAATTGCGGAAACTGTTGCGGACGGCGACCGGAGCACTCGCCCAGGCCCCCCCCTTCAGGACCCGGTACTCCGTCCCGAAGAAGACCTCCGAATATTCGCGGTAGGGGAACGCGGCGAAACCGGGGTGGCCGTGGAACGTGCTGCCCGTCCACTCCCACACGTCCCCGACGAGCCCCCAGATGCCCTCGGGCGTGGCCCCCGCCGGGTGGCTCCCCACGGGCGAGGGGCCCCACGTGTCTCCCCCCAGGTTGGCCCGCTCCCTCCCCACGGGCGTGTCACCCCAGGGGTACAGGCGGGACGTGCCCGCCAGCCCCGAGGCGGCCCGCTCCCACTCGGCCTCGGTGGGCAGACGCTTGCCGGCCCAGCGCGCATAGGCGTCCGCCTCGTACCAGCACACGTGCTGCACGGGCTCGTCCGGGGGCAGCGGCTCCACCCACCCGAAGCGCCTGCGCAGCCACTGGCCGCGCTCCTGGGGAATCCAGAAGAGCGGATGGCGCACGCCCTGCTCCCGCACCCACGCCAGGCCCCTCGGGTCCCACCAGCGCGCGTCCTCGTAGCCCCCCGAGGCGACGAACACCGCGTAGTCCCCGTTCGTCACCGGGTGCGCGTCCAGGAGGAAGCCGGGCACCTGCACGAGGTGCGCGGGGCGCTCGTTGTCGTAGGCCCAGGGTGAGTCGCCGCCCAGGCGCACGAGGCCTCCCGGCAGGAACACCTCGTGCTGGGCGGCACGGCCGGGACGGGGCCGCGGGCGCGCGGAGGGCCGGTACGCGTGCGCCGTCATCCACTGCAACGTGGCGCACAGCGTCTCCAGGTGCTGCTGCTCGTGCTGGGCGACGAGCCCGAAGACGAGGCCCCCGCGCAAGAGCGGCGCGTTCGAGTCCTCGGGGAGCCGCTGGAGGTGCTCGAGCACGGCCTCGCGCACCCGGGCGGCGTAGGCGAAGGCCTGGGCCGGGGGCAGCAGCGGCAACTGGCAGCGCGTGGCGCGCGGGTGGCGGAACGCGTCATAGAGCGCGTCGAAGTCCGCGTGGGTGAGGGCGGGCGCGCCGAGTGCTCGCAACAGCCATTGCTCCTCCTGGTTGGCCACGTGGGCCACGTCCCAGAAGAGCGGGGACAGGAGGGGCGAGTGCTGCTGGATGAGCGCGGATCCAGGCAGCCCCTCGAGCATGCGCAGCATGCGCGCGCGCGCGGCGGTGAGTTCCTCCACGGCCCGTGCCTTCCAAGGGGCAGGCTCGGTCCGCGCCAGGGGTGGTTCCAGTGACATCCGCATCGTGCCTTGCAACCTAGGGAGCCGCTGTGGGCGCGGGGAGTGCCACCCTGGAGGGGGGGCGAGCCGTGTGCCACGTCACACACCGCCCAGGTGGAGGCGGGGCGCGGGCTTCGTGATGTCGCGGAGTTGAAGTGCCCGGAAGGAAGCGGAACTCAGGGCGCGCAGCCGGGAGCGGGACCCGGGCCCGCGCCCACGAGCCGCGTCGACCACTCCTGGGCCACGGCGAACCACTGGGGCGCGTCCCGGATCGTGTTGAGCACATGCCCCGCGCCGGGCAGCACCCAGGCCTCGGCGCACGGCACGTTCGGGCCGAGCCGGGGCGCCTCGTAGGCGAGCAGCCTCTGGGCGTTGGCGCAGAGGGGGCCGGTGAGCGTGGGGCCGCAGAAGAGCCGGTCCTCGCTCCCGTTGGCGAGCAGCACCGGGACGCGGATGTCCAGCGGGCGCACGATGACGGTGGGAAAGAGGGCGAACTCGGTGAGCGTCAGCGTGCTCTTGGTCCGCTCGTCCAGGGCGACCACCGCGGGGTCCACCGGGCCCGGGGCATAGAAGGTGGCCTCGCGCGAGCCGGGCACGGTGGTCAGGTACGTCAAGTCATACCCCTGGCCGAAGAAGGCCGGGTCGAGCGCGGCGGGCCGCAGGGGCAGCAGGACGTTCACCGGCGCGACGGGCTGGAAGGTGTGGCTCACCCCGCTGAGGATGACGCCGTCGACGTCCTGGTAGTCGCTCGCCTCGTACCAGGCGGTGAAGGAGCCGTAGGAGTGGCCCACGAGCACCACCTTCTCGAAGCCGAGCGCGCCCGCGGGGCCCCGCACCGTGCCCGCGCGCAGCGCCTGGACCACCTGGTGGACGACATAGGCGTTGGATTCCGCGGTGACGAGGGCGCCCAGGGGATGGGAGCTCGCCCCGGCGCCGATGCGATCCAGGGCCAGGGTGGCGAAGCCCGCGTCCAGCGCCGCGCTCACGTACGAGTAGCGCGAGGTGCCTCCCCTGGGGCCCGGGAAGTCCCAGTGCAGATGGGTGTAGGTGATGCCGTGCACCAGCACCTGAACCGTGGCGGGCGGCGTGGGGCCCTCGGGCAGACACAGGCGCGCGAACACGTGCTGGTCCGCGGGCAGGCCGGGCGCGAGCGCCACCGGAACGCGACTGTCCTGGCAGGAGCGTCCGGCGGCGAGCGCCGGGGCACTCCCTCCGAGGAGCGCTCCCAGCGCGGTGAAACCGAGTGCCAGGTGGGCGAGCGTCCGCCGATGCCTCGTCGTCATGTGTACCCCTCCCGAAATCAGGCGGACACCCTACCGCCCGGGAGTGACACGGCATGACGCCAGCCCGAGCCCGCTCAGGTGGGCGACTGGTTCTCCCGGCCGCCGAAACCCCAGGGCCCCTGCTGGCGTGGCTCCTTCGAGTCGCGCAGGGCGCGCAGCTCCAGGGCGCGCAGCAGGTCCTCCTGGGAGAGGCTGCCCACGAGCACGCCGTTCTCCGTGACGGGCAGCTGGGTCAGCCGGCGCTGGCCCATCTCCTTGAGGGCCTCCCACGCGGTGGCGTCCGGGGTGAGCACGGGCACCTCCTGGGCGAGCTCGCGCACGGGCATGCTGGAGAGCTGGTCCACGGGCACCTGGCGCACGGATTCGAGCATCAACAGGCCCACCACGCGGCCCCCCTCCACCACGGGCAGGGCGCGCTGGCGCTCGGTGTAGAGCAGCTCGGTGGCGTCGCGCAGCGTGGCGCTCGCCTCCACCGAGACGGTGTTGCGGCTCATCACCTCGCGCACGGGCACGTCGCCGAGCCTGGACTGCATGAGCACGTCGCGCGACTCGGCCGCGGCGCCCATGAAGACGAAGAAGGCGATGAAGAGCAGCACGAAGTTGCCGGACAGGAGCGCGTACAGCCCGAAGAGCAGCGCGAAGCCCTGGCCCACCCAGCCGGACACGCGCGTGGCGCGCACGCGCCCGAGCTTCCCGGTGAGCAGCGCGCGCAGGATGCGGCCTCCATCCATGGGGAAGGCGGGCAGGAGGTTGAAGACGCCCAGGAAGATGTTGAGCGAGCCCAGGTAGAAGAAGGCGAAGCTCAGGTTGAAGGAGTCCGTGCCCGCCAGCAGCACATGGACGCCCAGGGACAGCACGCCCAGCAGCAGGCTCGTCACGGGGCCCGCGAGCGCCATGAGCGCTTCATGCCGCGCGCCGTCCGGCATGCGGGTAATGCGCGACACGCCGCCAATCATCATCAGGCTGATGTCGGACACGGCGCCGCCCTTGCGCAGGGCATAGACGGAGTGGGCGAGCTCGTGCAGCAGCACGGACAGGAAGAGCGCCACGGCGACGCCCAGTCCCCACAGCAGGGGGGGCCCGGACAGGCGCTCGGGGGGGACGTTCGCGGCGATGGCCGCGGCGCGGAACGCCTGACTGAAACTCCAGGCGAGGAAGGGGAGGATGAGCAGGAAGGTGAAGTGCACCCGGATGGGGATGCCCCTCAGGGAGCCAACCTGGATGTGTCCGCGCATGAGTCACCTCGTTCTCCTCAAGGTGAGACACGACAAACGCGAAATCATCCAGGCGGGCGGGAAGGCCATCCTCCCCTGCCAGGAGGACGAGCGGGCGGCCTCACCTGGCCTCACCCCATGGGCGGCGCCGGCTCGGAGATGCCCTCCAGGGCCTCGCCCACGCGCTCCTCGTCGAAGTCCTGGGACATGTCTCCAATCGACACGATGCCCACCAGGGCCTCGTCCCGGTCCACCACGACGAAGCGGCGCAACTGCTGCTTCTTCATGCGCTCGAGCACGCTGCCCACGTCGTCGTCCTCGAAGCACACCTGCACGTTGGACGTCATCACATCACCCACCAGGGTGATGGAGGGCTCCATCCCCAGGGCGATGGCGCGCACGATGAGGTCACGGTCGGTGAGCACGCCCACCACGCGCTCGCCCTCGCACACCGGCAGCACGCCCACGTTGAGGCTGCGCATCGCCTCGGAGGCGTCTCGCACCGTGTCCGTGGGCCGCAGCGTCTCCACATCACGCGTCATCACTTCGGAAATCTTCCGGGCCATGGTCGCTCCTTCGCGGCTTCCCAAGGCAACCCTGGGGAGCCCCTCCAGAGCGGGCAAGGGCCTCGCGCGGCCTCTCCCGGAGGGCCACCGGGCGGACGCGCCCTCCGGCGCGGGGAATGCGTGCCCCCGGGCTCAGATGGGCGTGCTGGGCCCCTCGGAGATGCCCTGGAGCGTTTCGCCCACGCGCTCGCGGTCCTCGTGCTCGGACAGGTCTCCCAGCGCCACGATGCCCACCAGCTTCTTGTTGCGGTCCACCACGATGAAGCGGCGGAGCTGCCGCTCCTCCATGCGCCGCAGCACCGCGTCCGTCTCCTCGTCATCGAAGCAGTACTCGACGCTGGGGGTCATGACGTCGGCGATGCGCGTGGTGGAAGGGTCCAGGCCCCGCGCCACGGCGCGCACGACGATGTCCCGGTCGGTCACCATTCCCACCACGCGTGCTCCGTTGCAGACGGGCAGCGGGCCCACCGAGAGGTCGCGCATCATCTCGGCGGCGGCGCGGAGGGTGTCACTGGGCTGTACGACTTCCACGCCACGCGTCATCACTTCATGAATCTTCCGGACCATGCTGACTCCTCCCGAGGTGCCTCGGCGCGAGCCGGGCACGGGTGTCCATTCCAGACAAACGTGGGAACCACGTCCGGAGCGAGCCATTGGACCTGGGGCCAGGGGACCGCTCAGGCGGGCGCCCAGCCGGACTCGGAGGGGGGCGCGTCACGCCAGACATGACGGCCGGAGTCGGGGTCCTTGTGAAAGCGCATGAAGTCCCCCAGGCCCGTGTCGAGCGCGCGCGCGTCGAGCGCCTCGGCCACGCGGCCGAGCACGTCGAGCGCCTCCTCCGAGGGGCCATGCACGAGCAGCCGCACGCGGGGCGTCACCTCCCAGGGACCCAGGTCGAAGGTGATGGAGAAACCATCCCCGTGGTAGCTGCCCTCGGCGGGGCTCGGGAACACGAGCGAGGGGAGCACGTCGCGCAGCTGGCGGATGACGGCGTCGCGGGGGCCGAGCGGCGGAGGGGCCCAGCCCTCGGGAAAGTCGCGCACCGAATCGAAGCCGGCCGCGCCCATCAAATAGACAATCCAGCTCATGTGGCACCCCTGGGGCTCGTGTCCTTGATGACTCACACCCTACGCGAGGTGTCTGACAATGCCGGAGCGAGCGGGGAAGCGGCGCCGCCCGCTGACGTGTGCTGAACGCGGGGGGCGGTTGATTTCGGGGGCGCGCCATGACACGCGGGGCGGGAGATGATTCACCCGGACACGGTCGTTGGCCATCCCCGTCACGTCCACCGCCTGGCGGTGGGGACGTTGTTCTTCCTGCAGGGGTTGTGCTTCGCGAGCTGGGCGTCGCGCATCCCGAGCATCCAGCAGCGGCTGGGACTCTCCGAGGCGGCGCTGGGCCTGGCGCTGCTGGCGCTGCCCGCGGGCTCGATGACGAGCCTCGCCTTCTCGGGCTGGCTGGTGGCGCGCCGCGGGAGCGCCCAGGTGGTGCTCGGGGCGCTGGTGCTCTACGCGTGCGTGCTGGTGGGGATTGGCGCGGTGGGCACCCTCGGGGGGCTCCTGGCGGTGCTGTACGTGTTCGGCATCGCGGGCAACCTGGTGAACATCTCGGTGAACACGCAGGCGGTGGGGGTGGAGGCGCTGTATGGGCGCTCGGTGATGGCGTCCTTCCATGGCCTGTGGAGCCTGGCGGGCTTCGTCGCGGCTGCGGTGGGCACGGCGATGATGGGCTGGCGCGTGGCGCCGCTGCCGCACTTCGTGGGGACGCTGGGCTTCGTGCTGGCGGTGCTCGCGGCGAGCGCGCGCTTCATCCTCCCGGACGAGCCCGGGCGGCACCCGGCGGGACGGGTGCTCACGCTGCCGGACCGCTCGCTGTGGGGCCTGGGGGTGATGGCCTTCTGCTGCATGATCTGCGAGGGGGCGATGTTCGACTGGAGCGGGGTGTACTTCCAGCGGGTGGTGCATGCGGAGAGCGACTGGGTGGGCTCGGGGTACGCGGTGTTCATGGGGGCCATGGCCACGGGGCGCTTCCTGGCGGACGGGCTCACGCGGCGGCTGGGCCTCAAGCGGGTGTTCCAGTTGAGCGGCGGGCTCATCGCGCTGGGGCTGATGACGGCGGTGCTGCTGCCGCGCCTGCCCACGGCGCTGTTGGGCTTCCTGATGGTGGGCTGCGGGGTGTCGTCCGTGGTGCCGCTCGTCTACGGGGCGGCGGGCCGCGGCAAGACGATTCCGGCGGGCGTGGCGCTGGCGGCGGTGTCCACCATCGGCTTCATGGGCTTCCTGCTCGGACCGCCGCTCATCGGCCTGGTGGCGGAGGCGGTGAGCCTGCGCGGCTCCTTCACGCTCGTGGCCTGCATGGGGCTGGGCGTGGCCGTCATCGGCTCGCGCAAGGCGTTCTGAGGGGCGCCCGCCTCAGCCTCGAGTCCAGGAAGGGCCCGGGTGCGGGCGTAGCGGGTCGCGCGCGTCCGCCCCATCCGGCAGACGCGATCGCCCGCCGCCTGGATGAGGGGCGAGACCGTGGGTTGTGACACCCCCAGGGCCTCCGCCAGCTCCTGGGCTCGAGCCTGACCCCGGCTCGCGAGCAACGCGAGCAGCCGTTCGGTGGACATGGTGAATGGAAAAACCGTCGAATCGAGGAGGGTGCTGGAGAAAATCTCCTGGGAAAACAAGGGGTTCCATGTCCGTCCACAAGGAAGCCTGAATAGAAACGGATGGGAATGCGCGCCCGGGGCGAGGGCCGCGCGTGAGGGCGTGTGCCGGGACTCGGACGAGGAGACGTAGCGCCGCCGTCCCGCCGTCTCCTGCTTCGGAGCCATGCGGGTGCTGGGTGCTATCGCGCCTCTCCTCCCGATGCGGCCGCCGTTGCGCCGCCTGACTCCTTTCATCGAGGTGGCGAGGTCCTAGTTTTCCTTCATGCGCCGCTATCGAGATCGCCACCATGGGGGAAAGGTGCTCGCGTCCGCCCTGGAGGCGTATGCCGGGCGCCCGGACGTCATCGTGCTCGCCTTGCCACGGGGCGGAGTCCCCGTCGGCTTCGAGGTCGCCCGGCACCTGGGCGCTCCCCTGGATGTCTTCCTGGTTCGCAAGCTCGGAGTCCCGGGCCACGAGGAGCTGGCCATGGGGGCGCTCGCCAGCGGCGGCGTCCGCTTCGTGGACCCCGAGGTGGTCGACGGCCTGGGCGTGACGGACGAGATGCTCGAGGAGGCCGTTCGGAGAGAAGCGCGTGAGCTGCTGCGGCGTGAGCGGCTGTACCGCCGCGGCGGGCCTTCGCCCCGCATCACGGGCCAGACCGTCATTCTCGTGGATGACGGCATCGCGACGGGCTCCTCGATGCGCGCGGCCGTCGCGGCACTGAGGAAACAGAAGCCTTCCCGGCTCGTGGTCGGAGTGCCCACCGCGGCGCCTTCCTCCTGCGAGGCGCTCGCGCGGGAGGTGGACGACCTCGTCTGTGTCGACACGCCGGAGCCCTTCCTGGCGGTGGGGCTCTGGTACGAGGACTTCGCGCAGACGACGGACGAAGAGGTGCTCGCGCTTCTCGAGCGGGCCGCGCGGGAGCGGGCCGAGGAAACCCACGTGCCGGGCGGCACATGACAGGAGGACATCCGCGATGAACAGGCGAGTGGAGGAGCATCCGGTGCGCGTGCCGGTGGGGGAGGGGGTGGTGCTGGAGGGAGACCTGTCCCTGCCCGAAGGAGCCCTGGGGGTTGTTCTCTTCGCCCACGGCAGTGGCAGCAGCCGCTTGAGTTCGCGCAACCGCTTCGTGGCCCACTCGCTCGTCTCGGTGGGACTGGGCACGCTGCTCATCGACCTGCTGATGGAGGACGAGGAAGAAGCGGAGCGCTGGACACGCCATCTGCGCTTCGACATCGGCTTGCTCGCTCTGCGGCTCGTGGGCGCGACCGACTGGCTCGTGAGGGATGCGCGGACCCAGGCGCTCTCCATCGGCTACTTCGGCTCGAGTACCGGGGCGGCCGCGGCGCTCGTCGCGGCCACGCGCGAGCCGGACCGGATTCGCGCCGTCGTCTCGAGAGGAGGGAGGCCGGATCTGGCAGGAGAAGCGCTTCCCCTCGTCCGGGCACCCACGCTCCTCATCGTGGGAGGCGATGACGTCCCCGTCGTCGAGATGAATCGGGATGCGTACCGCCTGCTCGAAACGGAGAAGCGGCTGGAGATCGTCCCGGGCGCGACGCACCTCTTCGAGGAGCCCGGCACGTTGGAGCAGGTCGCGGAGCTGGCGGGACGCTGGTTCGTGCGTCACCTCCCGGCGGAGGCGCGGCTGGAGGCGGAGGAGCACGGACAGCACCCGTGAGCCCGGCGGGACGGCCTCAGTGCGGCGCTTCGCGGTGGAAGATCCTCCGCAACTCGTCCTTGGCCTGGCCCAGGACGCGCTTTCGCTCGGGGCTCAGGTTCCTGCCTGCCCGGTTGATGTAGAAGTTCAACATCGACATGGCCGAGCGGAATGGCTCCACCTTCCGCCGGTGACTCCGCTCCGCCGAGCGCTTGAGCGACAAGGCGATTCCCCGAGCGCTGGACTGTTTGAAGACCTCCTTCTCGAGGTCGAGCGCATCACTCGTCTCCGTCACGTGACCGGACCAACGGCGCTGGGTTTTTCCGGGAGTGCGTTTTGGGGAATTCGAGTGTGTCTTCGAGGAGGTGCGGCTGGGCATGGGACACCTCTGCCTTGAGCTGATCCTGAGAAGTACAGGTGGGGGCCGCCGCGATGAGTGGCAAGACGGAGCCGAGCGAAATACCGCTGGGCGCTCGGTCGGTCTCTCATGCGGAGCGTTCCGGGCCATGGTCTTCGCCAGGATCATCGCCGAGTGGCTGGGCGTCCCCCGCTCGGACTTCAAGACGTTCCAACTGCCGCGCCAGGCCCCTGGACGTGGGGACGGCTCAGGGCCCCGCGTCGCTCCCGCCATCGGCCTGGATGCCACTGTCGGGCACGGGCGGCTCCTGGTCATAGCAATGGTACGAATCCGAGCCGCCATCCGGAGCCGGGGTGTCGCAGGGGGGCATGCCGTAGCACGCCATCAAGGTGATGGCCGCCACGCCCGCACTGGCCAGAACCACCATGCCCTTCAACATCACCCCTCCGCGCGGCGCCGACTCTTGCATCGACGCACCGCAGTGCACGCACTCGGCGAGCTCGGGGGGAACGAAACCATGACACCTCGGACATGAGGACAGCGCGGACATCGGGACACCTTGTCGTGAGGGCCCCCTTCATGGAGGCCGGGTGGGCGGCCTCGTGCGAAGAGCGTGCCGCTCCCAAACACTCGAAAGGATGGGTTCTTCTCCCGGGGGGGCCCTGACACGCATGTCAGGCGGGGGGCTCGCGCCCGCTTCTTGCTTCGTCCAAAGTCATGCCCATGTCGCGCCGACTCGACGTCTCCCGGCAGGACTTCCACCCGGCCTACGTGGTCTGGGAGTTGACCCTCCGCTGTGATCAGCCCTGCACCCACTGCGGCTCGCGCGCCGGCACGCACCGTCCCGACGAACTCTCCACCGAGGAGGCCCTGGATGTGGTGCGTCAACTCCGGGAGATGCGCACCCGGGAAGTGGTGCTCATCGGCGGCGAGGCCTACCTGCACCCTGGCTTCCTCGACATCATCCGCGCCTTGAAGGATGCGGGCATCCGCCCGGGGCTGACCACCGGCGGCCGGGGCATCACCGAAACCCTCGCAGGGCAAATCGCCGAGGCTGGACTGTACGCGGCCTCCGTCAGCATCGACGGCCTGGAGCCCACGCATGACCTGATGCGGGCCGCTCCAGGAAGCTTCGCCTCGGCCACGGCGGCGCTCCGCTTCCTCGGGGCGGCTGGCGTGCGCGTGGCCGCCAATACCAATTTCAACCGGCTCAACCAGGCCGACCTCGAGCCCCTCTATGAGCACTTGAAGGGGCTCGGCATCCGCTCCTGGCAACTTCAGATCACCGCCCCCCTGGGCAGGGCCGCGGATCGTCCCGCCCTGCTCCTGCAACCGTGGGATCTGCTCGACCTCCTCCCGCGCATCGCGGCCTTGAAGACGCGCGCCCTCGAGGACGGCCTCACCCTCATGCCCGGCAACAACCTGGGCTACTTCGGCCCCGAGGAGGGCTTGCTGCGCTCACCCCGCCCCGATGCGGGAGACCACTGGCGCGGGTGCATGGCCGGCCGGTACGTGATGGGCATCGAGTCCAATGGGGCGGTGAAGGGGTGTCCCTCGCTCCAGACGGCGCACTACGTGGGCGGCGGCCTGCGCGACAAGCCCCTGCGCGACATCTGGGACCACACGCCCCAGCTCGCGTTCACGCGCACGCGCACCGTGGAGGACCTCTGGGGCTTCTGCCGCACCTGCCCCTTCGCGGCCACGTGCATGGCCGGGTGCAGCTTCACGGCGCACTCGCTCTTCGGAAAGCCCGGCAACAACCCCTATTGCCATTACCGCGCCCGGACCCTGGCGAAGCAGGGGCTGCGCGAACGCCTGCTCCCGAAGGCGCCCGCTCCCGGCACGCCCTTCGACCATGGGCTGTTCGACCTCCTCGTCGAGCCGCTCGATGCCCCCGACCCGCGCCCGCCCACGCCCCGGGAGCTGGTGAAGAAACGGAAGTGGGCCGAAGCCGGGACGTCTTGACGTGGTCCCGAGCGCTCAGGGCACGTTCGGGTCGCCCACGCCCTTGAAGGGGTTGAACGTGTACGTCTGGGAGAAGCGAGAGGACGGGCTGAAGTAGTGCGCCGCGAGCTTCGCCGGGTCGGTGGCGATCTCCCCGCGCAGGACGGGGCCGTCGTTCCCGTCGTCCCAGCCCCAGGGGGCGTTCGCCGAGTTCGTGCCGCACTGGCCCGCCACGTAGCCGCAGCCCCCGCTGGTGTCCCCTCGGAACGTGCCATCGGACGCGAACAGCTCGGACAGGGCGCGGCGCGGCCACAGGCCCTCGGCGCGGTAGAGGTCGAGCAGCTTGTAGCGCACGTCGGAGTCGCTGGCCGACGAGGGCTCCTCGGCGGTGGTCAGCGAGGGGTAGTACTTCACCCCGTCACCGACGATGTCATAGAACGGCCAGGCCTTGAGCCCATGCCCCTTGGCCTCCTGGGCGGTGATGGGGTGCGCCTGCCCCTCGAAGGTCGCCAGGGACAGCTTGCCGTCGACCGACTCCGAGCCCGAGGTGATCGGACTGCCATCCGGGAGGAACGAGAAGAAGTCCTTGTGCGCCACGGTCACGGCGCCGATGAGCGAGCCGTACTCCGTTCCGTTGCGCTCCACGATGACCAGCACGCCCTCGCCATCGTTCTCGTGCTCGGTGTCGAAGATGGAGTCGAACCAGTCACGTGGGTGGAAGAACGTGTAGACGAGGTACCAGTGAGAGCGGGTCTCGACCACCGACTGGTAGGCATGGGCGGTGAGCGGCTTGGAGCCGGTGTTGTCCCAGTTGTTCGTCCCGCTCCAGTCCCCATCGAAGTCGACCCGGGTGATGTAGTCCGACTTTCCTCCGAGGGAATGCGAGCCAGTCACATCCACATCCTGGTAGTGGATGGGTGCCCAGCGCTTGGCGAGGGCGGCCCGGAACGCACTCGAGCTGGCGCCGCTCGCGAGCGCTCCCTGGCTCCGCTCCACCGGTGCTTGTTCTTCCGACGGATTGGCTCCGCAAGCCGAGAGCAGCATCGCGGCGGCGGGGACGACGGCTCGTGCGATGACTCCAGGACGGCGACGGCGAACGGGGACCATGGGGTTCTTCTTTTCGGGATGGAATGGACCACTCAAACGATTTCTCGGAAAGCCGTGTAGACCGTTTTAGTAGTTCAACCTGTTTCGTGCGCGGCGTGGGCGTGTTCTGGCTGGAGCCGTCCCGGCGTCCTCCGTGCTGGGCCGTTCAGGAGCCCCTGTGCTAGCAGTCCGAGGCTGCTATGTCGGTTTCCTCCCGCCGCGCTCCTGACGCCTCTTCTCTCCTCGCTTCCCCGTGGCTCTGGGGGCTCGTGGGCTGGGGATTGGCGCTGATGCTGGCGCACCACACGGTGTTGCTGTCGGGCCTGCGGGTCATCCACGGAGACGAGGGCGACGCGCGCTTCGTGCACTACGTCCTCGAGCATGGCTTCCGCCTCCTGCGCGGGGAGGCCGCTCACGCGCGCTTCTGGGATGCGCCCTTCTTCCACCCCGCGGCCAACACGATCGCCTACTCGGATCCGCTGCTGGGCGTGTTGCCGCTGTATGCCGTATGGCGTGCCATGGGCATGCCGCCCGACACGGCCTTCCAGTTCTGGGCGTTCTCCGTCACCTCGTTGAACTTCCTGGCGGCCCTGTGGCTCTTGCGCAAGGGGTTCGGGGCGTCCTCGGGCGCGGCCATGGTGGGCGCGGTGCTCTTCGCCGCGGGGGCCTCGCGCATCAATCAGGCCAACCACCCCCAGTTGCTCCCGCAGTTCTACTGCGTGCTCGCGGTGGGAGCGCTCCTGGCCCTGGCGCGTCCGGACCTCTCGCGCCGGGCGGGAGCCGGATGGGCCGCGCTGCTGGTGGCCGCCTGCGTGGCGCAGTTGTACGCGGGTTTCTATTGGGGTTGGTTCCTGGGCTTCTTCCTCGTCCTGACGGGGCTCGTCGCGCTCGGCTTCTCCGACACGCGCGCGAGGCTGTTGCAGGGCCTGCGCACCCACGGGCTGGCGCTCCTCGTGTGGGGAGGGCTCGGGGTGGTGCTCCTGCTGCCTCTCGTCCAACACAGCCTGACCGCGGTGCGGGAGGTGGGGCTGCGGTCCTTCGGCGAGGCGGAAGGCATGGTGCCCCGCTTCACCACCTGGTTCCACATGGGCGACGCGAACTGGCTCTATGGCTGGACGGGAGCGCTGAGGCCCTTCGCGCGCATCCCCGTGGAGGGAGAGCACCGGGTGGGGTTGGGCGTGCTGACGCTGGTGCTGGCGGGGGCGGGGTTGTGGCAGGCCCGGGCGCGCCCGGCCGCGCGGTTGCTGATGGGCGTGGTGCTCGTCACCGTCCTGATCGCCACGCGCTACCGCGGGGGACTGACTCCCTGGTGGTGGGTGTTCCACGGCTTCCCGGGCGCCAGCGCGGTGCGGGCCGTCTGCCGGATGGGCATCTGGATGCTGTTGCCCGCCTCCGTGGGGCTGGCCCTCTTCCTGTCCCGGCAGGCGCGAGCGGGGAAGGCCTGGGTGGCGGCGCTGCTGGGGAGTGTGTGTCTGCTCGAGCAGGGCGTGACTGGGAGCACCTTCAACGCGGCGGACGCGCGCGCGGATGTCCATCGGGTGGCGGAACAGGTGGGGCCCGGCTGCCAGAGCTTCTTCTACGACCCGGTGGGAGGGGACGCGCCCTCCTGGAAGTACCAGATCGACGCGATGTGGGCCGCCCTCGAGCGGGGAGTGCCCACCCTCAATGGCTACTCCGGCAACGCGCCGCCGGGCTGGGCGCTGGAGCCCGTGGGGGGCGCCGGTGCGCGAAGCAAGGCCCGGCTCGATGAGGCGGTGCGTGCCTGGGCCCGGGCGCGGGGGTTGGACGCGTCGGGCATCTGCCGCGTCACGCGGACCGGCCCAGCCACCAGCCCACCCCCACCGTGAGGAGCACCGCGGCGGCGAGCCCCCAGTGGTGGGGGGAGGCGCCTCCCGAGGACTTCGCCAGGGCCGTGTCCGGCGTCTTCCGGTCGAGCACGTGCTGCTGACGGCGCAGCGCGAGCCGCAGCACCTGCGCGAGGTGGAGGGGCGGGTGGCCCGTTCCCTGGAGAATCTGCTCCTGGCAGGAGAAGCCGTCGGCGATGACGAGCGTGTCCGGGCCGGCTTCACGCACGTGGGGGAGCAGCACGCGCTCGCCGCACGCCACGGACGTGTCGTAGTGGGACGCCTCGTAGCCGAACGCCCCCGCCATGCCGCAGCAGCCCGCCTCCGGCGTCTTCCAGTCGAGGCCCGTCTTGTCCAATTGCTTCTTCTCGGCCTCGAACTTCATCACCGCGTGGTGGTGGCAGTGCGGCTGCACCACCGCCTGTCCGCGCAGCCGGGGCACCTGGAAGTCCGGGGCCTTCTTCTCCAAGAGCTCGCTGAGCACGTAGGTCTGCGCTCCCAGCCGTTGGGCGTCCTCGTCATGGGGGAAGAGGTTGAGCAATTCGTCGCGGAAGGTGGCCGCGCAGCTCGGCTCCAGCACCACGAAGGGCGTCCCGGCGCGGATCTCCTCGCGGAAGCGCGCGAGCGTGTGGCGCAAGAGCGCCTTGGCCGTGTCCAGCATGCCGTAGTCGTAGAGCGGCCGGCCGCAGCAGACGAAGCCCTGGGGCACGTGCACCTCGAAGCCCGCCGCGTCCAGCACCTCGAGCGCCGCCTGGGAGGTGTCCGGGTGGAAGTGGTTGTTGAAGGTGTCGGGGAAGAGCACCACCCGGCCGCGCGTGCGCGGCGTCACCTCGCGTCCGCGCACCTGACGCTGGAAGGAGCGCGGGGCGAAGCGCGGGATGCTCCGGGCCGGGTGCACGTCCGCCGCCCACTTCGCCAGCCGGCTCAGGCCCGGGGTCTGGGTGATGAAGTTGGCGAGCCCCGGCGCGAGTGACGCCAGGCGGGCCCAGAACATGATGAGCCCGAAGGCATAGGCGCCGCGCGGCCGTGCCCGTCCCTCGTAGTAGTGGCTGAGGAATTCCGCCTTGTACGTGGCCATGTCCACGTTGACGGGACAGTCGGACTTGCAGCCCTTGCACGCGAGGCACAGGTCCAGCGCCTCCTTCACGTGCTCGCTCCTCCAGCCTTCCTTCACGGGGTCGCCCTGGAGCATCTCGAAGAGCAGGTGCGCGCGGCCCCGCGTGGAGTGTTTCTCCTCGTGGGTCACCATGAAGCTCGGACACATGACGCCCGCGCCTTCCTCGCGCCGGCACTTGCCCACGCCCACGCAGCGCGTGGTGGCGCGCGCGAAGTCGTGCTCGTCCTCGGGGAACTGGAAGTGCGTCTTCTGGGACGGAGGCGCGAACGTGGTGCCCAGCCGCAGGTTCTCGTCCAGCCGGTAGGGGGACACCACCTTGTGCGGGTTCATCTTGTTCGTGGGATCCCACAGCGCCTTGAACTCGCCGAAGGCCCGCACCAACTCCTCGCCGTACATCTTGGGCAACAGCTCCGCGCGCGACTGCCCATCTCCGTGCTCGCCCGACAGCGAGCCGCCGTGCCGGAGCACCAGGTCCGCCGCCTCTTCCACGAAGCGGCGGTAGTTCTGGATGCCCTGCCGCGTCTTGAGATCGAAGTCGATGCGGCAGTGCAGGCAGCCCTGGCCGAAGTGGCCATAGAGCGCCGCGTGGTAGCCGTGCTTCTTCATGAGCTTCTGGAACTCGCGCAGGTAGACGCCGAGCCGCTCCGGGGCCACCGCCGAGTCCTCCCACCCGGGCCATGCGTCCGGCTCGCCCGGGATGAAGGCGGTGGCGCCCAGGCCCGACTCGCGCACCTGCCACACCAGGTCTTCCTGCCACGGCTGGTCGAACAGGCGGAAGGAGGGCGGACGGGGACGCAGCCTGAGCTCCTCCATGAGCCGTCGGGCCTTGCCATCCGCCTCCTCGCGCGTCTCCCCGCCGAACTCCACGATGAGCCAGCCCTGGCCCTCGGGCAGGAGCTTGAGGTGGTCCGCGTGCAGCCCCTTGCGGCGCATGCCCTCGATGAGCTGTTCGTCCAGTCCCTCGAGCGCGATGGGCCCGTGCGCCACCACCTCCATCACATGGTCCGCGGCCTGGAACACGTCCGGGTAGCCGAGCAGGAGCATCGCGCGGGCGCGCGGCTCGGGCACCAGCTTCACGTTGGCGCTCAGCACGGTGACGCACGTGCCCTCCGTGCCCACGAGCGCGCGCGCCACGTGGAAGCCCTTCTCCGGCAGCAGCTCGTCCAGGTTGTAGCCGGACACGCGCCGGGGGATGTCCGGGAAGCGCTCGCGGATGAGCGGGGCGTAGCGGTCTCGCAGGGACTGGAGGCCCCGGTAGATGTCCCCGCGCCGGCCCTTTTCGCGGAGGAGGTGCGCGAGCTCCTCGTCGCTGGTGGCGCCCACGCGCAGGCGCAGCCCGTCGTAGGTGAGCACTTCCAGGGACTCCACGTTCTGGGAGGTGCGCCCGGCCATCTGCGCGTGCGTGCCGCAGGAGTTGTTGCCAATCATCCCGCCCAGGGTGCAGTGGGTGTGGGTGGAGGGATCCGGGCCGAAGGTGAGCTGGTGCTGCTTCACGGCCCGCTGGCGCAGGGTGTCCAGGATGACGCCGGGCTGGACGCGCGCGAGCCGCCGCTCGGGGTCGATGTGCAGCACGCGGCCCATGTGGCGCGAGAAGTCGAACACCACCGCCACGTTGCACGTCTCGCCCGACAGGCTGGTGCCGCCGCCGCGGCTGAGCACCGGGGCGCCGAACTCCCGGCACGTGCGCATGGCCTCCTCCACGTCCTTCACGGTGCGCGGCCGCACCACGCCCAGGGGCACCTGGCGGTAGTTGGACGCGTCCGTGGCGTAGAGCGCCCGCTCGCCCACGTCGAAGAGCACCTCGCCCTCCAGGCGCGCGCGCAGCGTCTTCTCCAGGCCCTCGAGGTCCACGGGCGCCTCGGGCCGGCGGCGAGCGCGCGTGCGGCCCACCTCACGCAGGGAGTCGAAGGGAGGAAATCTCATGGGTGTGCCCTCACGGCATAGGGGGCGGCATCCGCCCGTCTGAACTCGAGTCCCAGGCCGGGGCGGGACAGGTCCGGCTCCAGCGCGCCGTCCACCAGCCGGGGTCCGCCGTCGAAGAGCAGGCGCTCCAGGCGGACATGGTCATGGAAGTACTCCAGGTGCACGAGCCGGCGCGCCGCGGCCGCCACATGGGCATGCAGCGAGGGCGCGCAGTGGGCGGACAGGGGGATGCCGTACGCGTCGCACAGCGCGTCCACCTGGAGGAAGCCGGAGATGCCGCCGCAGCGCGTGGCGTCCGCCTGGAGCACGTCCACCGCGCCGGACTCCAGCAGGCGGCGGAAGGAGGGCGCGTCATGGCCGTACTCGCCCGCGGCCACGTGAATGCCCGCGGGGGAGCGCTCGCGCACGAAGCGCAGGCCCGCGAGGTCGTCGCTGGACACGGGCTCCTCGAACCAGGACACGCCCTGCTCGGCGAAGCGCTCGGCGAGCGCGAGGGCCCGCCGGGTGGAATACGCCCCGTTGGCGTCCACGTAGAGCCGGGGGTGGGGGCCGATGACCTGCCGCACCGCCCTCACCCGGTCCGCGTCCTGCTCGGGGTGGCTGCCCACCTTCATCTTCACGCGGGGGATGCCCTGCTCCACCCACCCGGCGAGCTGGGCGCACAGCCGCTCCACGGAGTACGAGGTGAAGCCGCCGCTGCCGTAGACGGGGACGCGGGGGCGCGCGGCGCCGAGCAGCCGCGCGAGGGGTACGTCCAGCAGGCGCGCCTTCAAGTCCCAGAGGGCCACGTCCACGGCGGAGAGGGCCATGGAGGCCAGTCCCGGGCGGCCCAGGTTGCGCACCCGCTGGAGCATCGTCTGGAGGCGCGCGGGAATGTCCCAGGCGTCCTGGCCCAGGAGCTCGGGCGCGAGTACGCGCTGGAGGAGGGGCACCGCGGCCGCGTCCGTATAGGTGTAGCCGAGTCCCTGCCGTCCTCCGGCCGTGAGCTCCACCAGGACGAGCGTGGTGGAGTCCCAGGCGAGGGTGCCATCGGCCTCCGGCGCGTCGGTGGGCACGGTGTAGGCCGAGACGTCCATGCGCTCCACCTGCACGGCTCCCGCTTCCCGCCGTGTCTCCACGTGCTCACCTCCACCCGGAACACCGACTTCGGGAAAAGTAGGCAGGGTGGGGGACGCGGCGACCTGCACCCCTGTCCACTGGGCGGAGCCCGCTCGGCGGCTCAGGAGGCGGCGGGAGGCGCGGCGTCGAGAGGCGAGCCCCGCCGCAATCGTTCCTCGGCCCACGCGAGCGTCCGCGCCGCCCGGAGCAGCGACAGGTGGGCGAGTCCCTGGGGAGGGTCCCCCTGGGCGTCCAGGGTCCGGGGCGGGGTGTGCCGGGCGCATGCCCAGGCTGGCTGGCGGTGACCCCGGGTTCATCCCGCGTCTCCAAGGAGATGGCGGCCTTCATGGCCTGCGCGCACGCGAAGTTCACGGGGAGGTGGCCGTGTGCATGGCGACGTCGGGACCTGGCGCCATCCACCTGCTCAATGGCCTGTACGACGCGAAAAGGAGTGGAAGGACCCGCGGATGGTCATCCTGGTGCTCAACAACCGGGATTTGAACCAGGTGTCGTGGGAGCAGCGGGTGATGAATGGCGATCCGGAGTACAAGGCGTCGCAAGACATTCCGGACTTCCCCTACGCGCGCTACGCCGAGTCGATTGGCTTGCGAGGCATCCGAGTGGACAAGCCCGAGCAGATCGCCGACGCGTGGGACAGGGCGCTGACGGCGGACCGGCCGGTGGTGTTGGAGGCCTACATGGATCCGGACGTGCCGCCGCTGCCGCCGCACATCACCCTGGAGCAGGCGAAGCACTTCTCCGCGGCCCTGCTCAAGGGAGACACGAGAGCCGGGGGTATCATCGGCCAGTCGATCAAGGGAATGGTGGAGAAGCTCAAGCCCCGCAATGGGTAGCCGAGCACATCACTCTCCCTCGTCGAGCCCGTGGCCTTGGAGTCCGGGCTCGCGAGGCCTAATCAACGTCCAATCTCCAGGTGCCCTCTTCCCAGTATTTCAATGTCTGGGCGGCCATGAAGGGGATCATGCCTTCCCCCTTGGCTGCTTCCTCTAGAATGGGCCTGGCTTGCTCTGGCCGATCGCTGAGCAGGTAGGTCGCCGCCTTGACTCGAACATCCATGCGGGGATGTGGCAACAGCGTCGCGAGTGCATCCCGGCCAGCATCTCCGTGTGCTCGCAACTTCTTGAAGGCCGCCACATACCGCTTGGTGTATTTCCTGCCGCCCGTGCGGTCACCATTCCAGATCGCATCTGTGTGCGCGGCTACATTCCGGGCGAATTCCTCCGCGATCTCCTGCAAGCGCATCACCAGACTCCCTTTTTGAGATTCTCGATGGCCAACAGGCCAAATGCGCGCTGCGCCTCATATGATTGACCGTCGAGCCATTGTCTGATCGTCAGGGTCGCGGATCGGGTGATGTTTTCTTCAATCGATGAATACAAGGCGCTCACCCTGTCATGGAGGGTTTTTTCCAGGGGAATGACGTTTTCGGTATTGTGCACGGCCTCGGGGCCAAACCGCTTCGCATTGCGTTTCTCGACAATGTGATGCCATTCCTTTCCCGTGCCCGCCTTGCCCATGTGGCGCTTGAAGGCCCTGAATGACTTGAATGCACGATGACCGTTGGGGCGAAGTTCTCCGTTCTTCGCGGGTGCGCCGCCTCCATCCCGCGCGGTCATGGAGATGGCGTTGGCTGGCAGGACAACGCGGAGCGTGCCCTCGTTCACTGAGACGATGACTCGCTCGGCGCCAATCGCGGCCTCCCTCAGGCGAAGCCCGGTATTGGCCTCGACCGTGCGCGAGGCCTGCCCAAGGCCCGGCAGCTTCGGCCCTTTCGACATGAGCGCCGCCGTCTCTCCTACCGCCGCCGTGGCCACGAGGACGAGAATCCGCACGCTGTTGGCGCCGATGACTCTGCCGAACCTGTCACCCACCGCCCTCAGCTCCGCGAAGGAAGCGGCTCGCGGCGCCTCCTCGTGGAGTTGCGCGTAGGCGCGCAGCAGGTCGAAAAACTCCCAGCCGAGGTAGCTCCACATGAGGACGGAGAACGCGAGGGCCACTCCCTTGCTCACGGGCTCCGGTGCGAGGAGGAGGGCCATGTAGGCCGTCAGGGTGAAGCTGAGGGTCGCCAGCACCCGCGTGGGGTTGAGCATGGCCCGCGCCTCCGCCTCGACTCCATCCAGGGCGGGTCCCACCGCCAGGGCGAGGGCCATGGAGCGCTTGTCGTTGGCTTGCAGGCGAGGCCCATCATCGAACAAGGTGAGACAATCGCCCGGAGTGCCGCGCCGCTCGCAAAATCGCCCATACGACAGCGCCAGGTCTGACTGCCACGCTTCGCCACTCAAAGGCGCGGACGCGAGCGCCAGCTTCCGGCTGACGTACAACGGGGGGCTCGAGGAGGACACCCGCAGAGGGATTTGGAGCCAGAACGTCGTCAAGGCGGCCGTCAGTTCGGAGTCGCTGACCCGCACCGGCTGAAAGTCCGTGGGCAGGTTGATGAAGACGGTTTCGCCCTCGCCGGTGCCGTCCTCGTCGGCTTCCTCCAACGTCCACGTTTCGGGGGAAGCCGCGGGAGTGGTCTGCCCGTGGGGGGACGCCGTCGGCCCGCTGCCTGGCGGCGTCCCCGTCGCGCACGCGGTCAGCAGCATCAGCGCGGCCATGGCGAGCGCGCCGACTCGAAAAGCGCGCCGCTCACGCTGGTTCACCGAGCGCGAATCAAAGGACGTGAATGGAGACCTAATCAAAATCCAGCCTCCATGTACCGTCTTCCCAATACTTCAATGTTTGAGCGGCCATGAAGGGGATCATGCCTTCTCCCTGGGCTGCTTCCTCTAGAACGGGCTTGGCTTGCCCTGGCCGGTCGCTGAGCAGGTAGGTTGCTGCCTTGACTCGAACATCCATTCGAGGATGTGGCAACAGCGTCGCGAGTGCACGGGCGAATTCCTCCGCGATTTTCTCCAAGCCCATCACCAGACTCCCTCTTGTTCAACTTCGGTGCCGCTCGGCCACGCGGAAGAGGTGGGTGAGGGAGTAATCCAGGAGCGCCTGTCGCGAGCGCATGTACTGTCGAGCCCGGACAAAGGGCAACCAGACGCGGTTGCCCACGCGCACCTGGGCCTCTTCGAGCTTCTGGCGGGGAATCCACTGGCCCCCCAGGCGGCGCACCAGCACCTCGCCCAGGTAGGAGCCAATGGCGGGGACCGCGTGCGCGTCGATGTTTTCCCTCAAGCGGTTGGTGGGGAACTCCTCGCGCCAGAAGTAGAAGTCGATGTCCATGAGGGATTCGGGCGTCGCCTCGAAGACGGAGGGCACCTCGGTGTGCAGCAGCGCCACGAGGTGCTCGGCGAGGTCGCCATAATGCTCGAGAGCACGCGTTGGGTCTTCCATGTCCGGAAGCAGGGCGGACTCGGCGGGGCGCCACTCCGCGGGTTCTGGCGGTTGCCACGCGTTGAACTCGGCGATCCGGCTCTGGCGCTCGTGAACGGCGGCACGGTCCACCACGCGGGAGAGGAGGGGTGCCAGGTCGGAGTGGAAGTGGGGCTCGACGGTGGCGAGCCTGGTGCTGCGCTCGTGTAGGGCGTGCAGCACGGTGTCGAAGTCCAGGTCCGGCCGCAGGTGGACGTGGGCTCGGGCCTGGGCGAGGCGTGCCTGCTCACTGGCGAAGTCCGATGCGGTGGGCCATGTCACCAAGAGGACACAGCCATTGGGCAACTCCTCCACGCGCCACGCGGGCGTGGACAGCATGCGCTCGAGGCCAACGGTTTCCACCAGCTTCGGGCCGAAGACGTTGAGCCAGAACACCTCGTAGATCTTGTCGAAGCCGTCTCTGGACTCGGTTTCCTCATCGCGTCCGAAATGAGGAGCGCCCGCCAGTTCCTTGTCCGCCACGCTGTGGGCCGCGGCATGCGTGACCGGGTAATGACAGGCCCAGGCGCGCACCATCTCCACGAGTGAGTGACAGCGTTCCTTGTCCGAGAAAAAGGACAGGGGCTTCACCTTGGCCATGATGCTCAACCTGGGCGCAAGAGGCGGCAGGTAGAGGCCGACCGACATGTCCAGGGCGGGCCACTGCGTGCGATAGAGCCCGCAGTGCGTATATCTTTCGCCACCTCGCTCCTCCAGGGCCTTCCAGAAAGCCGCGCGAGTGTATTTCCGCTGCCGCTTGCCTCCCACGAGGTCTGGCATCCACTCGCCCGCGTGCTCCTCGAGCACTTGAAGAAAGGGCCCTAGCGCGTCTTTTCGTGTCGCCTGCGGATCGTAGGCCCCGTCGAAAGTGAGTCGAAGGCCATCCTCTGACCTCAAGTCATGCACGCTCAGTGCTTTCATTGGAATAGCACCTCTACTCCCGGAACCTCGGCCTTGGTTGCATTCACGGCTGCCTTCCAGTCCTCCACGTCCGTGGGTTTGAGCGCTCCCCCCTCGTAGACGAGGCGAACCCTCTGGACGGGGGCCTCGCTGCCTTCGCGGAGGAGGGACTGGAGGGAGTCTCGGCGGATGTCCAGCGTCCCGCCATATTTCCGCAGCGCTTCCCTCGCGTCCTCGATCATCTGCGCCTTCAATGCGTCTCCCTCCAGGACAGAGAGGTCACGGCTCTTGAAGCTCAACGTCTCGACGCGAGGCGGCCCTCCGGCGAGTTCGCTCTCCTCGATGATGAGCACATCCGCGAAGCGCAGCCCGCTACCCGGCTTCCTCACCCCCACATAGGTCTCGACGCGAGGCGTGTGGAAGGCCCCGAGGAAGCGGCGCTCGGCCCTGGGGCGTTTCGCGTCGGCCCGCAACAACTCCACGATGAGTCGCTCGAAAGCCAGTCCTCGGGCGAACCATCCCCTCATCCTCTCGTAGGGAACCCAGCGCAGAGGCCCTTCAATGGTCGTGCCCTGCTGGAGTTCCCCCAGGCGTCTTTCGTAGTAGGCGACGTACTCAACCCAACGCGGGTTGCCTTCGGCTCCCGGTGGCGGCGCATCCACGGAGGGGCGTTGCCTCTCCAGCGCCGCCATGTTCTTGGGCAGACGTGGGCCCGCTGCCTCGCGTTCCGCCAGTGCCAATCTGGCCTCCACCACCTCTCGGGTGAGGCCCGCATGCTCGTCCACCAGCGAGGCCAGACCTCCAGGGCGCTCCACCACACCGCTCCCCTTGAGTGAGGGCCGTGCGGTGTCGTCCGTCCTCGTGGCCACTTTCCCGGCCCTCGCTCCCGCTTCGTCCCTCGCCGCCCAGGCGCCCGTGGCTTCGGGTGTGGCCCTGGACATCATCGCCTGCGCCCGGGCCACATCTCCCCGCGACTCGCGCAGAGCCAGCGCTGCGTCCACTCCCCCGGCGGCCACGAAGCGGCCCGCTTCCCGGCTGGCTCGGATGTCCCGGGCCAGTTCCCGCAGGCCATCCACGCCCAATATCGCTTCCAGGTGCCTCGCTACCTTGAGAAGGTCCCTCCTCGGAAGAGGCGCTTCGATACCCGCCGCACCCCGGGCCTCGGCGAGGTAACGCACGCCCTTGCCACCCGCGTACAAGCCCACCAACAACACGGCGGGCGCCAGTTCGCGTGTGGCCTGCTCATACTCGCCCTGGGCGAGTGAGTACACCCCGTGTCCCGTGCTGGCCAGCAGCCCGTAGAAGCCCATCGGTATGCCGAAGGTCAGGTGGTCGATGCCTCCCAACACCACGTTGCCCGCCGAGAAGTGCTGCTCCATCCACTGCTTCTCCGCCTCGGCGAGGGCTTCCTGATAGTCCGGTGGCAGTTGGTTGCGGATGATGGAGAAGTCGAAGGCCGCTGCGTCGGCGCTCATGGGCGAACTGGAGAGCGCGTCCGCGCCGGCTTGGGCGAGGCCCCGGCCAATGTCTTTCCATTGGAAGTCCCGGTCCGCGCGAGCCATGGGTTTCAGTCCTCTTTTCTCCAGCGCGGCGTGGAAGGAGGGCCGCGGCATGAGCGTCCGTGCGAGCTGTTTCTCCTGGGCCAGCAGGAAGAGCATCTCCCGGAGGTCATCGTCATGAGAGGTGTCGACGATGAAGAGGGAGATCACCTCGGCGCCCAGGGTTCCAAACCGCTCGGCATGGAGGAGGAAGGAGGCGCGCTTGCGGTTGAGAAGGCTGGCGGCCTCCTCGCGCGGAGTGCCCTGGGCTCCCAGCCGCACGGCGTGCCAGTCGTCCAATGCCTCCACCAGCCGGGGCATGTCCACGCGTTGCTGCAACGCGAGGAAGTCAGCGGGCGAGGTACACCGGAGAAAGGGGGCCAGGAGTTCCTCCGCGCTGGAGAAGTCGGGCCAGCCCGGAGGCGTGGTCTGTTCTCCACAGGCGAGTGTTCCCTCAGGTAGGCCGCCGGACCCACCTATTGCTTCGTCCAAGACCAGCCCCTGGTGCGAAGAGAAGGGCGGGCCATGGCCGCCCAGCGGAGCACTCGTGGCGCATCCCGAGGTGAGCAGCGCGAGCCCCAACAGCAGAGTCACCCTCCTGTACACCAGGGTCTCGGTTTTCATGATCCATCCTTGAGCCCATTGAGGCATGAGACATGCGGCACGACAGAGTGGGTGGTGAGGCTGAATACCGGCATTCAGAACAGGAGGACTGCCCTGTTGTGCGACTAGGCACATTGCGTAGAGCGACAATAACCTCCCTGCCTTCTGACGCTCTTCTGTGCGCATGGTTTTCGCGGAACGCTGCTCGCGCATGTCGTGACGTTTGAATCTAGGGAGGTTGCGATGAAGATGGTTGTGTTGGCTGCGGCCGTGTCGTCATCCATTGCCATGGCGGAGCCGGTGAACCTGTATCGCATGTATAGCGGAAATGCGACGGATCATTTATACGTCACGAGCGTTGACGAGTTGGCCTTCGCGTCCAGTGTTGGTTACACATATGAGGGCGTCTCGGGGCGCTGTCTTTCCACGCAAGAGCCAGGGACGGTTCCGCTCCACCGGATGTGGGGAGGCGGGACCCTGGGGGACCATTTTTACACAGCATCCTGGCAGGAGCGAGACATCGCGGCCGCTCGTGGCGAGTACACGTATGAGGGGGTTTCGTGTTACGTTTATCCACAACAACAGCCAGGGTCTTGTCCGTTTTATAGGCTTTTCGCTGGGACCAACCACTTCTACACGCTGTCGTGGCTGGAAGCGGTAAACGCCGTCCGGAGCTATCACTACAATTACGAGGGGGTCGCGGCGTATCTACTCCCTGCTTCCGGAGCCTGCCCCAACTGACAGCTCAGGGCTCGTGTCAAAGACTCTCGTGGCCGAGCGCTCCCTGGGAATGGGCGCCCACGTGCTCCTGGGCCGCTTGCTGTAGCAACTGTTGCACTTCCTCATCCGAGGTCTGCTCGAAGTCCTGGTACCAATCCCCCACGGCCCAGAAGGGCTCGGGGGTACGGGCGCAGATGATGTCATCCACCTCGTCCCGCAGCGCCTCGCACGTCTCTTTCGCGGCCACGGGCACGCCCACGATGAGGCGCGCGGGCGCTTCCTTGCGCAGCGCCTCCACGGCGGCCCGCATGGTGGCGCCCGTGGCCAGTCCATCGTCCACGAGGATGACCGTGCGGCCGTGCGCGTCGGGCGCTGGCCGCTCGCCCCGGTAGAGGCGGTTGCGCCGGGCGATCTCCCGCTCCTCGCGCTCCGTCAACCGGGCGAGCGTCTCCGGGCCGATACCACACTGCTCGATGAGCTCCCGGTCGAGCACGCGCACGCCCCCCGCCGCGATGGCGCCCAGGGCCACCTCCTCGTCTCCTGGCATGCCGAGCTTGCGCACGAGGAAGATGTCCAGGGGGGCTCCGAGCGCCCGTGCTACCTCGAAGCCCACGGGGACTCCGCCGCGTGGCAGCGCCAGCACCAAGACGTCGGCGCGGCCTCGCCAGGCGCCGAGTCGCTCGGCCAGCACGCGCCCTCCATCCCGCCGATCCTGAAACCTGGAGAAGAACATGACGTGGCTCCGGGAATAATCGATTCATCTGTCCGGACCGGGCGTTCCTTGAGGACCCATGGTCCTCGGCGTCCGTCTCCCTGAAAGGTGGAGGTCGCGGACGGAAAGGTCAGTGTTCACGGGGCGACGCGGGAGCGACCCGCCCGGCGTGCTCCCCGGTGGGCATCCAGGCTCGGTGAGTGTCCGCCTCCCGGACGTGAGTCATTGCCGCGAGCGACCGTGTATGGGCCCGCGGTCCAATTCATTGCATCCTGGTCAACGGTCCGCGGTGGGCCGGGTTCACCAGTCCATAGAGCCCAGACGCCGTGATTGTCGTGCTTGTCTGCCCTCTCTAGGGTCGATGGCACCTCGCCATGGCCTGGATCTTCACACCTCGCGCCAATACCGTGGCGCGTGTCGCCGCCCTGGGCCTGTTGGCCACTCCGGTGGCGGGTGTTGGAACCCTCTGGCTCTACGCTCGGAGTCCGCTCGCGCAGAACATGCGCCAGCCCGTGGCCCAGCCCGTGCAATTCGATCACCGCCACCACGCCGGTGAAGAGGGCATCGACTGCCGCTACTGCCACCACACCGTCGAGGTGTCGTCGAGCGCGGGCTATCCCTCGCTCGCCACCTGCATGGGCTGTCACGCGCAGATCTGGAACCAGAGTCCGCTGCTGGAGCCCGTGCGCCAGTCCTATTTCGCGGATCGCCCCCTGGTCTGGCGCCGCGTGCATGACTTGCCGGACTACGTCTATTTCAACCACTCCATCCACGTGGCCAAGGGCGTGGGGTGTGTCACCTGCCATGGGCGGGTGGACTTGATGCCGTCCATTACCCAGGTGCACCCGCTGTCCATGGGCTGGTGCCTGGAGTGCCACCGGGACCCCGCCCCCTCGCTGCGCCCCTTGTCGGCCATTACCTCGATGCGCTGGGAGCGCCGCCCGGAGGACCCCACTGCCGAGGCCCTGGTGCGCCTCCTCGACGTCCATCCGCGAACGGACTGCACGACATGTCATCGCTGACCGACCGCTATCCGCTGCCCGTGATCCAGGACGCGCGTCCCCGCGCGTGGCGAAGTCTGGAGGAGCTGCACGGGGACGCGGACGCCTGCGAGGGTGAGTTCCCTCCGGGCGCGAGCGCTCCCCCCGAGGGCATGGATCGGCGCCGGTTCCTCCAGCTCGTGGGAACGACGGCGGCGCTCGCGGGGCTGGCGGCGTGCAAGCGGCCCGCGGAGAAGGTGCTGCCCTACACCCAGAATCCGCCAGACGTGACGCCCGGCGTGCCCCAGGCCTATGCCACGGCGTGGGAGTGGGAGGGCTACGCGGCGGGCCTCGTGGTGACGGCCTGGGAGGGGCGGCCCACGAAGGTGGAGGGCAATCCGGATCACCCCCTGAGCCTCGGGGCGACGAGTCCCCACGCTCAGGCGCTGCCGGTGGACCTCTATGACCCGTCCCGTACGCGAGGGGTGAGTCTGCGGAGCGCCCCACGCACGCTCACGGACTACCTGGAGGTGAATGCCAGGCGCGCGCGCGAACTGGAGGCCAAGGGGGGCGAGGGGTTGTGGTTGCTGCTGGAGCCCTCGGCCTCGCCCACGCGGCGGGAGCTGGTGGAGCGCATCCGCCAGCGCTTCCCCCGGGCGCGGGTGGAGGCGTACCACGCGCTCTCGCGGGACGCGGTGCACGAGGGCGCCCGGCTCGCCTTCGGCCGGCCGCTGGAGACGCGGGTGCGCTACGACGAGGCGCGGGGGGTGCTCGCGCTGGACGCGGACTTCCTCACCCAGGGCCCCTCCGCCCTGCGCGACGCGCGCGCCTTCGCCCGCTCGCGCACGCCCGAGCGCGAGGCCATGGGCCGGCTGTACGTGGCCGAGAGTCATTTCAGCGTCACGGGGATGAACGCGGACCACCGCTTCCCGATGCGGCCCTCGGAGGTGGAGCGCTTCGCCCTGGCGGTGGCGGGGGAGCTCGCGCGAGGGCACGGACTCGAGCGGCTGGCGCCCTGGCGCGAGCGGGCCCTCGCGTGGCCCGAGCGGGCACGGGAGGTGCGCGCGGTGGCGGCGGATCTCGCCCGGCAAGGGGCTCGGGCGGTGGTGGTGGTGGGGCCCCGGCAGCCCGCCCGGGTGCACGCGCTGGCGCATGTGCTCAACGCGGCGCTGGGCAGTCAGCCGGGGCTCGTCACGCTGCACGAGCCCGGCGTGGACACGGGGCGGCCCACGGGGCCGGGGGTGTTGCGCGAGCTGGCCGAGGCGGCGCGCTCGGGCCGGGTGGACACGTTGGTGGTGACGGCGTTCGATCCCGTGTCCTCGGCCCCGGCGGGCGTGGACCTGGGCCAGGCGATGGGCGTGGTGCCCCACTCCATCTATCGGGCCTACCGGGTGGACGAGACGGCGCGGCGCTGTGGGTGGGTGCTCCCGGCGGCGCACGTGCTGGAGTCCTGGGGCGACACGCGCGCGGTGGACGGCACGGCGAGCGTCATCCAGCCCCTCATTCAACCGATCTTCGGAGGGCTCACGGAGCTGGACGTGCTCGCGCCCTTCGCGGGCGTGGCGGAGCGCTCGTCGTACGAGCTGGTGAAGGCGAGCTGGGCGCGGCGGCTCGGGGGCAACGGGCCCGCCTTCGTGGACGCCTGGGAGCAGGGGCTCGCGGTGGGGGCGTTCCCGGGCACCCAGGCTCCCGAGGTCGAGGCGTCCGTGGACGTGGAGGCGGTGGCGGCGGGCGGTGGCTCCTCGGCGCCCGCGAGCGCACCGGGGCTCGAGCTCAACCTGCTGCCCGGCTACAAGGTCCACGACGGGCGCTTCTTCCACAACGCGTGGTTGCAGGAGCTGCCGGATCCCCTGACGACGCTGACGTGGGGCAACGCGGCGCTGGTGAGCCCCACCACGGCGGGGCGGCTGAGGCTCGGGACGAGGGACCGGGTGCGGCTGACGCTGCGCGGGCGGGCGGTGGAGGCGGTGGTGTACGTGCTGCCCGGGCACGCGGACGACACGGTGTCCCTGGAGCTCGGCTGGGGGCGCGAGGGGCCGACGCCGGAGCGCGAGGTGCTGGGCACCAACGCCTATGCGCTGCGGCACGAGGACGCGCCGTGGTTCGCCTCCGGGCTCCAGGTGGAGAAGGGGGAGGGCCAGGGGCGGCTGGCGGTGACCCAGGCGCACGGCGTCATGAAGGGGCGGGAGATCGCCCTGCACGACACGCTCGGGGACTTCGAGGAGAAGAAGCCCGGCTACCTCGCGCACCTCAAGGGTCCGGTGGAGAGCCTGTACGACCCGTTCAAGTACGGCGAGCCCTACCAGTGGGCGATGGCGGTGGACCTGAACCGGTGCACGGGCTGTGGGGCGTGCGTGGTGGCGTGCCAAGCGGAGAACAACATCCCGGTGGTGGGGCCCGAGCAGGTGGAACTGGGGAGGGAGATGCACTGGCTGCGGGTGGACCGCTACTTCGAGGGCCCGCCCGAGGCTCCGCGCGCCATTCCCCAGCCGATGATGTGCCAGCACTGCGAGACGGCGCCGTGCGAGTACGTGTGCCCGGTGAACGCCACCGTCCACACGGACGAGGGCCTGAACCAGATGGTCTACAACCGCTGCGTCGGCACGCGGTACTGCTCGAACAACTGTCCCTACAAGGTCCGGCGCTTCAACTTCCTGAACTACCACCGGGACCTGGCGCCGGTGAAACAACTGGGCTTCAACCCGGACGTCACTGTGCGCATGCGCGGGGTGATGGAGAAGTGCACGTACTGCGTGCAGCGCATCGAGCGGGCCCGCATCGAGGCGCGCAGGGTGCTCAAGGCCATCGACACGAAGGCGCTCGTGTCCGCGTGCGCGCAGGTGTGCCCGACGGAGGCCATCGTCTTCGGCTCCCTGCACGAGCCCGAGTCGGAGGTGGCGCGGCGGCACCGGGACGCGCGGCGCTACGACGTGCTGCACGAGCAGGGCACGCGCCCGCGCACCGTGTACCTCGCGCGCATCAGCCACCCCAACCCGGAGCTGGACCATGGGTGAGCCGCTCATCGTGGGCGCCCAGAGCGCCGAGTCGATCACGGCCTCCCTGCTCGAACCCATCCACCGGCGGCCGGGCCGGGTGTGGTGGACGCTGTTCTGCCTGACGCTCGGGGGGACGGGCCTGTTCGTGGCGGCCATCGCGGTGACGCTCATGCGAGGCATTGGCGCGTGGGGCAACAACATCCCGGTGGCGTGGGCGTTCGGCATCATCGACTTCGTGTGGTGGATTGGCTTTGGCCACGCGGGCACGCTCATCTCCGCCATCCTCCTGCTCTTCCAGCAGAAGTGGCGCGCGTCGGTGAACCGCTTCGCCGAGGCGATGACGCTCTTCGCCGTCATGCAGGCGGGGCTCTTTCCCCTGCTGCACCTGGGGCGGCCGTGGGTCTTCTACTGGCTCATCCCCTACCCGAGCACCATGCGGGTGTGGCCCCAGTTCCGCTCCTCGCTGCCGTGGGACGTGGTGGCCATCACCACGTATTTCACGGTGTCGCTGCTCTTCTGGTACCTGGGGCTTTTGCCCGACCTGGCGTCGGCGAGGGACCGGGCGGCCACGCGCGCGCGTCAGTTCTGGTACGGGCTGTTCTCGCTCGGGTGGACGGGCTCGGCGAGGCACTGGCACCACTGGCGCACGGGCTACCTGCTGCTCGCGGGGCTGGCCACACCGCTCGTGCTCAGCGTGCACACCATCGTCAGCTTCGACTTCGCCATCGCCCAGGTGCCCGGCTGGCACTCCACCATCTTCCCGCCCTACTTCGTGGCGGGCGCCATCTTCTCCGGCATCGCGCTGGTGCTCACGCTGCTCCTGCCCGTGCGAGGGCCCCTGGGGCTCGGCCACGTCATCACCGACCGGCACGTGGACATCCTCTGCAAGCTGCTGCTCGCCACGGGGATGATGGTGTCCTACGGCTACCTGCAGGAGCACTTCTTCGCCTGGTACAGCGGCGACGAGACGGAAAGGGCCTCGTATGCCTTCCAGCGCTCGGGGGAGTGGGCGTGGCTCTTCCGCTTCCAGATGCTGTCCAACGTCCTCTTGCCGCACCTCTTCTGGTTCTCGTGGGCGAGGAAGAACCTGGTGGTGGTGTGGCTCGCCTCGCTGGCGGTGGACATGGGCATGTGGGTGGAGCGCTTCACCATCATCGTGCCCTCGCTCGCGCATGACTTCCTGCCGAGCAGTTGGGAGCACTACTCGCCCACGTGGGTGGACCTGTCGCTGCTCGGCGGCTCCGTGTGCTTCTTCGGGTTTCTCTTCCTGCTCTTCCTGCGCTTCATCCCGCCCGTGTCCATCAGCGAGGTGAAGGAGCTGCATCATGAGCTGAGCCAGGAGCCGTCCCAGGCGGCGGCGGGGAAGGGGGCCTGAGCGATGCGCTACTGGGTGGTGGGCGAGTTCGGCTCGGGGGACGAGGTGAAGCGGGCGCTCGGGCGGCTGCGCGAGCTGGGCTACGCGAAGGAGACGCTGGATGTCTTCTCGCCCTACCCGGTGGACGGCGTGGACGCGCTGCTGGAGCTGGGGCCCTCGCCGGTGCGGCTCTTCGCGCTGGGGGCGGGGCTCGCGGGCGCGGTGTTCGGCTACACGGTGCAGTGGTGGTGCAACGCGGTGGACTGGCCGCTCAACGTGGGCAACCGCCCACCGCACGCGGCGCCCGCCTTCGTGCCCATCACCTTCGAGTCCATGGTGCTCTTCGCCTCGCTGGCCATCTTCCTCGGGCTCATGGGGCTGTTCCGCTTTCCCCGGCCGCACCATCCGCTCTTCGAGCTGGAGTCCTTCCGCTCGGCGTCCGCGGGGGGCTTCTGGGTGAGCGTCACGTTGGAGGACGCGGCCCGGACGGAAACCGTGCTCGGGCACCTGCGCGCCCTGGAGGCGCGGACGGCCTCGGTGGTGGAGGAGACGGCATGAGGCACTTCCTCGGTGTGCTGGCGGTGGCGGGGCCGCTGACGGGCTGCTCCGTGGACTTCCAGGGGTGGGCGGGGATGAAGGACCAGCCCAAGGCGATGGCCTACCGGGAGAGCGGCGTCTTCGAGGACGAGCGCGCCATGCGCGTGCCCCCACCGGGCACGGTGCCGAGGGAGTACATGGGCAGGAGCCGGCGCGTGCGCACGGGCGGGGACACGGTGGAGACGAGCGCGGGCATTCCCGTGGCGCTCACCCGCGAGTTCGTCGAGGAGGGGCACAGGTCCTTCGACATCTACTGCGCCACGTGTCACGGCGTGCGCGGGGACGGGGCGAGTCCGGTGGCGCGGAAGATGGGGCTGCGCGCGCCGCCGTCGCTGCTGGAGCTGCCTGCGTACGCGGACGGCCACTACTTCAATGTCGTTGGCCAGGGCTTCGGGCTGATGCCGGGCTACGCGGAGAAGCTGACGCCCGAGCAGCGCTGGGCGGTGGTGGCCTATGTGCGCGCGCTCCAGGCGAGCCAGCGCGTGCGGCTGGAGGACGTGCCGCCCGAGGTACGTGAGCGGCTCCTCCAGGAGAAGGCGCCATGACGAAGGCACTCGGGCCCTTCACGGGAGGGCTGGAGGCCACGAGGGCCGCGGCGGCGGTGGGCGTGGTGGGGCTCGTCCTGACGGGCGTGGGCTTCGGAGAGGCGCCGAGGCGCGCGCTGTTCTCCTACCTGTTCGCCTTCGCGTACTGGGCGGGCCTGGCGGTGGCGTCGCTGCTGCTGCTGGGCGTCTGGCACGCGTCCGGGGCGCGCTGGCCCGTGGTGCTGCGGCGCATGCTGGAGACGATGGCGGCGAGCCTCCCGCTGCTCGCCCTGCTCTTCCTGCCGCTGCTCGCGGGGGCGCACCTGCTCTACCCGTGGCTGGGCCCCGTGCCCGCGGGGTCCGCGGAGGACTTGAAGAAGCTCGAGCACAAGCGCGCCTGGCTCCAGCGGCCCTTCTGGGACGTGCGCTCGGCGGTGTACTTCGGGGTGTGGATCGCCGTGGGCGAGCTGCTGCTGCGTGGGTCCCGCCGCCAGGACGTCTCGGGGGACGCGCGGCTCTCCCGGTGGCTGGGGAGGCTCGGCACGGGCTCGCTGCCGGTGGTGGCGCTGGCCATGTCCTTCGCGTCGCTGGACTGGCTCATGTCGCTCGAACCGCTCTTCGTCTCCACGGTGTATGGGCTGTATTGGTTCTCCGGAGCCTTCGTGGGAGCGCTGGCGATGCTGACGCTGGCCACGGTGCTGGCGCGAGGGCCCGAGCTGTATGGCGAGCTCGTCAATGCCTCGCACCTGGCGAGCCTGGGCAAGTTCCTCTTCGCCTTCAGCTGCTTCTGGGCCTACATGGCCTACAGCCAGTTCTTCCTCATCTGGATCGCCAACGTACCGCGCGAGGTGCCCTGGTACGTGCTGCGCGCGAAGGGGGCGTGGGAGCCGGTGGCGCTCGTCGTGGTGGCCGCGCGCTTCGTGCTGCCCTTGTTCATCCTGCTGTCCCGGCCATTCAAACAGCACCGCCGCACACTGGGAGCCATGGCGGTGTGGCTGTTGCTCGCGCACGGCGTGGACACCTGGTGGCTGGTGATTCCCGTGGTGAGCCCCGAGGGACCGAGCCTGTCCTGGACGGACGTCACGGCGTTCCTGGGCGTGGGGGGCTCGGCGGTGGCCTTCACCCTGTGGCGGCTGCGCGGACACGCCACCGTGCCGGTGGGCGACCCCTTCCTGAGCGAATCGCTGGGGTACGACGAATGAGCGGCGATACCCCACGGGAGTGGAAGACACCCGGGCGGGACGGGGCGCCGGTGCGAGGCTGGGCCGTCACGGCGGTGCTCGCCGGGGCGCTGTCCGTCTTCGCCGTCTTCGTGTGGCTCACGTGGCGGCAGCTCCAGGTGCGCGAGGCCCACCTCCTCCCCGCGGGCCCCCGGGAGCCGAGGCGGTTGGACTCGCCGGAGGTGAACCTGGTGAACACGGGGCTCATCGTGCTCGACACCCGCGCGGACGAGGAGAAGGCCGCCCAGGAGCGGCGGCTGCACGGCCAGGGCTGGGTGGACCGGGACGCGGGCGTGGTGCACATCCCCATCGAGCGAGGCATCGAGCGGGTGGTGAGCGGGCAGCGGCTCGACGCGGGGACGCCATGACGCTCAACGAGTTCTTCCGCCGGGCGCTCTTCCTGCCCGAGCAGGCCTCCACCTTCGCCCGGGACGTGGACTTCCTGCACTACGTCATCATCAGCACGGCCCTGTTCATGGCCACGCTCATCTTCGGGCTGGCGGGGTTCTTCCTCGTGAGCTACCGGCGGCGCTCGGAGTCGCAGACCACGCGCAAGGTCCAGACGTCGCTCGCGTGGGAGGTGCTCTTCGTGGGGGCGCCGCTGAGCGTCTTCCTCGCGTGGTTCTTCATCGGCTACCACGACTTCGTGCATATGCGCACGCCGCCGCCGGACGCCATGGACGTGTACGTGGTGGGCAAGCAGTGGATGTGGAAGTTCACCCATGCCGAGGGCCCCAACGCCGTGGGCGTGCTGCGGGTGCCGGTGGGCCGTCCGGTGCGATTGCTGCTCACCAGCCAGGACGTCATCCACTCCTTCTTTGTCCCGGCGTTCCGCGTGAAGCAGGACGCGCTGCCCGGGGCCTACACGCAGGCGTGGTTCGAGGTGACGCGGCCGGGGCGCTACCGGGTGATGTGCGCGGAGTACTGCGGGCTGAAACACTCGGAGATGTGGGCCGAGGTGGTGGCGCTCTCGCCGGAGGACTACGCGGCGTGGCTGCGCGAGCAGCGCGAGGGGCCGATGGAGAAACGGGACGCGACGCCCAGCGTGGCCGAGCGGAAGACGCCTCATGAACCCGCGCTCCAGGCGGTGCGCTACTCGGCCGAGGCGCCCCACGGTGAGTTGATGGTGGCGGAGCGGGGCTCGCTGGCCGAGCGGGGCGAGCGCGTGGCGGCGGAGCAGGGGTGTCTGCGCTGCCACTCGGTGGATGGCACGGCGCACATCGGGCCCACGTGGAGGGGCCTGTACCGCAAGGAGGAGCGGCTGGTGGGAGGCGTCACGGTGGTGGCGGACGAGGCCTACCTCACCGAGTCGATGATGCAGCCGTTGGAGCAGCTCGTGGAGGGCTACGAGCCGGTGATGCCCTCGTTCCAGGGGCGGTTGGAGGCGGCGGAGGTGGCGGCGCTGCTCGAGTACATCAAGTCGCTGCGCGGCTCTCCCCGGCAATACATCCAGACAGGAGGGCCCGTGTATGAGCCCATCGGCGCACAGTAGCCGGCCAGCCCTCACCTATCTCGACCACGAGACGACGGTGCGCTCGTGGCTGCTGACGAGGGATCACAAGCGCATTGGCGTGATGTTCCTGGTGCTGACGCTCCTCGCGCTGTTGCTCGGGGGCACCTTCGCGATGCTGCTGCGCGTGGAACTGCTCACGCCCGGGCCCACGATCATGGGCCCCATGACGTACAACCGCGTGTTCACCCTGCACGGCGTCATCATGGTGTGGCTGTTCATGATTCCGGCCATCCCCTCGGCGTTCGGCAACTTCGTGCTGCCGCTCATGCTGGGGGCCAAGGAGGTGGCCTTCCCGAGGCTCAACCTGGCCTCGGTGTACATCTACGCGGCGGGCTCGGCGCTCACGCTCTTCGGCATGCTGTGGAGCGGCGCGGACACGGGCTGGACGTTCTACACGCCCTACAGCACCACCTCGCCCACGGCCGTCACGCCCATCCTCCTGGGCGTCTTCATCATCGGCTTCTCCACCATCATCACCGGACTCAACTTCATCACCACCACGCACACGCTGCGAGCGCCGGGCATGCACTGGACGCGCATTCCGCTCTTCGTGTGGACCATTTACGGCACGTCCGTCATCCAGGTGGTGGCCACGCCGGTGCTCGCCATGGTGCTGGTGCTGGTGGCGGTGGAGCGCGTGGTGGGCGCGGGCATCTTCGATCCCTCGCGCGGGGGAGACCCGGTGCTCTTCCAACACCTGTTCTGGTTCTACTCGCACCCGGCCGTCTACATCATGGTGTTGCCCGCCATGGGCGTCATCACCGAGGTGGTGTGCGCGTTCAGCCGCAAGAACATCTTCGGCTACCGGATGATCGCCGCGTCCACGTTCGGCATCGCGTTCGTGGGCTTCTTCTCCTGGGGGCACCACATGTTCGTGTCGGGCCAGTCCACGTTCGGCTCGGGCGTGTTCGGGGTGCTGAGCATGCTGGTGGCCATCTTCACGGCCATCAAGATCTTCAACTGGGTGGCGACGATGTATGGCGGGGCCATCGACTTGAAGGTGCCGCTGCTCTACGTGCTGGGGTTCATCTTCCTGCTCACGTTCGGAGGGATGACGGGCGTGGCGGTGGCCACCACGTCGCTGGACGTGCACTGGCATGACACGTACTTCGTCGTGGCCCACTTCCACTACATCATGGTGGGCTCGGTGCTCATGGCCTTCCTGGCCGCGCTGCACTACTGGTGGCCGAAGATGTTCGGACGGCTCTACCCGGAGCGCTGGTCGTTCCTGGCGGCGAGCACCATCATCTTCGGCTTCATCGTGACGTTCCTGCCGCAGTTCCTCCTGGGGAACATGGGCATGCCCCGGCGCTCGTACCAATACCCGCGCGAGATGCAGTGGCTCAACGTGCTGAGCACCGCGGGCGCGTCGCTGCTCGCGTTCGGCTTCGCACTCATCGCGCTCTATCTGCTGTGGTCCCTGCGCTACGGGAAGGTGAGCCCGGCGGACCCATGGGGCTCGCGGGGGTACGAGTGGTTCAGCGCCTCGCCACCCGGGCCGCACAACTTCACCGAGGCGCCCCGATTCGAGCGCGAGGTCCACGACTACACCGAGCCGGGAGCGCCCCGTGTCTACTGAGGCCTCGCCGTGGCGGGAGTATTTTGGCGGCAGGGAGAACCAGAGCGAGGCGGCGCAGCTCGGGATGTGGATCTTCCTGGGCTCGGAGGTGCTGCTCTTCGCGAACCTGTTCGTGGGGTACGCGGTCTATCGCTACTACTTCCCGGAGGTGTTCGTCGCCGCGAGCAAGCACCTGGAGACGGGCGGGGCCCTGGTGCAGACGTTGCTCCTGGTGACGAGCAGCCTGTTCGTGGTGCTGGCGGTGCACTTCATCCGCCAGGGGAAGCAGTTCTCCGCGGCGGGGGTGCTGCTGGTGGCCATGCTGCTCGGGGTGGGCTTTCTCGGCATCAAGGGCTGGGAGTACTGGGAGCACTGGAAGGAGGGGGCGTTGCCCGGGCGGTTCTTCCGGCTGGAGGATCTGCCGGTGCGCGGCGGGAGCCTCTTCTTCACGCTCTACTTCCTGCTCACGGGGCTGCACGCCCTGCACATGCTGGTGGCGCTCGGGGTGCTGGGCTGGCTCGTCCTGGGGGCCATGGCCGGAAAGTACACGGCGGACTACCACGTGCCCGTGGAGGTGGGTGGGCTGTACTGGCACCTCGTGGACATCTTCTGGTTGTTCATCTTCCCGCTGCTGTACCTGGTGGAGTGAGGAGCACGTCATGGCGAGGAGCGCGGAGAAGAGCGCCTGGGGCTACGTGGGGGTGTGGGCCGTGCTGTCGGTGCTGACGGTGGCCACCTGGTGGCTCGGCACGAAGGTTCAACTGGGGCCCTGGTCGCTGCCGGTGGCGCTGCTGATCGCCGTGGCGAAGACGGTGCTGGTGGCCATGTTCTTCATGCACCTGGTGGAGCAGCCGGGCGCCCGGCGGGTGGCCCTCCCGGTATCGGCGCTGTTCGTGATGCTGCTGATGGGAGGCGTGCTGCTGGAGGCGATGACGCGCGAGCGCATGGGACGGCCGGATGGTCCCAAGACGCTGGAGCCCGTGAGGCCAGGCCCGCCCACGCGGTGGATGGGGCACTGAACCCTGGCCCTGCTGGTCAGCGGCTGCGCAGCGCCTTCTCCATGAACTCATTTGCCCATCGCCCTTTCCAAGGGCTGGAGTTCAGACTTCCTCGTCAGGCAGAAGCGTGAGCAATAGCTCGTCGTCAGGCCCGAGTGGGCGCCATCCGGGCGGTGGTGGCGTGGCTCGGAGCGCTGCCTTGGTTTGCTCGACGCGCTTTTGATGAGTGTCTGGAGTGTAGGTGCCCCAACGAGCGACTGCTACGGCAACCTTGACGCGATTTGTATCGTCCAGCACGGTCGGCCAGCCGTTTGGGAGTGCTTCGGCCAGTTCTCGCACGAGTTGGCCGCGCACCAAACGTGTGACCCGGCGACTCCGCTCCGCCTCGGCGACCAATCCGCTGAACACCTGCACCGCGGCAATGTCATCCTCGCCAAGCGCCTCGGCGAGTTCCAGCAGTGAGGCGGTAGGGTGCGCTTCGGCGAAGGCGGTGAGTGAATCATGGCCTCGCTCGTGGACACGCTCATAAAGGCGGACCTTCCAGTTGCCGTCCCAGGAGCGTCCCTCGCTCATTTCCCGCCCCAACGCGTGAAGTTCATCGGGATCTCGTACTCCTTCATTCATATTGGATTGAGAGATTTGGGAACCCATCCATGCTGCCCCAACCCTTCACCTTCAACGGTGCTCGACGGGGCTGTTGCGCTTTGTGTCCTGCTCCCTTGCGCCCAGCTCACGACTCCGGTGACAGACTGTCGAGGCCTCTCAGCTGCTCCTCGGCCATCCGGCGGTATTGCGGCACGAGCTCCACGGCCAGCACGTCACGCATCTGCTGGCGCGCACCTTCAAGGTCCCCAGCGTCCCGGAGGCTCGTCATCCGGTACATCGAGTCCAAGAATCGGCGTTCACTCTCCCGGAACCGAGAGAGAATCATCCCCATCAGGGCCACGGCGCCTTCCGGGTTCTTCAAGGCCTCTTCCGTCTCGGTCTCGCTGATGGCCGCCGTGGGAGCGGTCCGGTGTAGAAGGGCGCACAGGTCGTCAGTGAGTTCCAATGCGTGTCCCTGCTGGACGCGGAAAGAAAGCGCGGCGAGCTGTTGCCGGTCGTCCAGGTCCGGATTGAGCCGCCCGGTTGCATGCACATCCGCGAACCCGGCCATGTTTTCAAGCGTGATTTCCGCCTGCTCCCGGTAGAAGGGGACAATCTCCACGGCGAGCACGTCACGCATGACTTGCTGTGCTCCGCTGAAGTCGCCTTTCTCTTGCAAGCGATACGCTAGGCTCAAGGCCTTCCCACGTCGGCGCGACCCGTCCTGGATACGCTGGCGGATTTCGCGGAGAAGGGTCGTTGCGGTGGGCAGACTCCGCAACGCATCTTCCTCGTCCTGCTGACTGATAGCCACCTGCCGAGCGGTCCGCGAGAGAAGGGCGCGCGTCGTGTCGGTGAGTTCCAGCGGGGCGCCACTTTCGAGGACATCCTGTGCCAGTGTCCGGAGTTCTTCCCAGTCTGTCTCTTCCGTCATACCTCTACCTCCTCTTGCTCTTGCGCTCGTCGCACATGCTGAACGGCCACTCATGTTGACCCTCGCAACGACGCAGGCAGTCGTGGCAATTGCCCGTCCATCCCTTGTTCTGACAATCGTTATAGTACCTGATGCACTCTTGCTTCCACTCGGGAAGGGATTCGTTGTTTGCGAAGTCGTTAGCATCGGAGCCGGTTCGCACAGCCCGGAGCACCTGATCAACCTCGGATTGCGTGGCCCCACAAGAGCCTATTGGGTCCTGTGGATGCTTCTTGATACAGCACGTCATGGTGGAGTCGCCGGGGCGGCAGTCCATCGTTGCCGCTTGCGCCAGGATTACGGGACGGCTCGACGTGTAGGCGTAGTGAGCTCCACCGGAGGAGGCGTCATGCGCCCTACTCGCCGAGCAACCAGACGTGAGGAATCCCCATAGCAGGGCTTCGATGATGAAGAAGCAGGATATCGGGTTTTTCATGCTCTCCAGCCTAACGCGGCGGGTTTTTCAGGACGCTCTAACACTACTGCGTCAGGGCCCCGAAGGATGGACAGGGAAGCTCGCCGGGTTACGTGAGCGGTGCCAGATGTTGGAGCGGTGGCTACCCTCCCAGGAACGGCCCTCTCTCAGCTGCGCTTTGTATCCTGCTTCCTTGCGTCCAGCACCAAGCGGTCACTTCTCCGGGGACAGACTGTCGAGGCCCCTGAGCTGCTCCTCGGCCATCCGGCGGTATTGCGGCACGAACTCCACGGCCAGCACGTCACGCATCTGCTGGCGCGCACCTTCGATGTCACCCGAGTCCCGCAGGTTCGTCAGGTGGTCGGCGGGCCAATGGTCATGGAGGCATCCTGGCTCTAGGTTGCCACCTGATATTCTTTCCATCCTTCAGTGCTGACAGTCCCAAGGTGGTTTCACGGCTTTCGAGGGGGTTGGGTATGGTCCTCCAACGCCACCCGCTTCGCCGGCTCGTCCTGGCGACCCTCCTCCTTCCAGCAGGAGGGCGGCGTCTGGTGGCCTTGCTGGGCCTGGGCGCGTGGACGGCGAGCACCCTCTTGCGGAGGCAAGCACGGCATCGGCGGCTGGAGCAGTCGCTCCGTCTCTCGGAAGCCCTTTTCCAGGGTGTCGTCTCGAACGCGTTCGATGCCATCGTCTCGGTCGACGACGCGCAGCGAATCACCCTCTTCAACAGAGGCGCGGAGCGCATCTTCGGCTACTCGGCGCACGAGGTCGTGGGCCGGCCCCTGGACCTGCTCATCCCCGAGGATTTCCGGGCCAGCCACCGGCACCACGTCCAGGAGTTCGACGCCCACGCGCGGACCTCGCGGCAGATAGGTGAGCGGTTGAACGTCGCGGGCCTGCGCAAGAGCGGCGAGGTGTTTCCCGCGGAGGCCAGCCTCATGCGCTCGGTGGTGGACGGGATGCGGCTGCTCACCGTCATGTTGCGTGACGTCACCGCGCGCAAGAGAGCCGAGGAGGTGCTTCGCAACAGCGAGGAGCTCTTCCGGACCGCGTTCGAGAACGCTCCCATCGGCATGGCCCTGGTCGCCCTGGATGGCGGGTTCCTGCACGTGAACGGCGCCCTGTGCGAACTCGTCGGCTACTCGCGGCGCGAATTGCTCACCAAGACCTTCCAGGACATCACCCATGCCAGTGACCTGGAGCCCGATCTGATGAACGTGCGCCGGTTGATCGAGGGAGAGCTCGGCACCTACCAGATGGAGAAGCGCTACCTCCACAAGGAGGGGCACCTCGTGTCCGTGCTGCTGACGTGTTCGATGGTGCGCGACTCCCGGGGGGAAGCGCTCTACTTCGTCGCGCAGATCCAGGACATCTCCGAGCGCAAGCAACTCGAGCGGGCGTTGCGCTTCCTGGCCGAGGCGGGCCCGAGGCTCGCGGATTCGCTCGACCCACGGGCCACGCTCGTCACCGTGGCGCGGCTGGCCGTTCCCGCGCTGGCGGACTGGTGCGTGGTGGAAATCCTCGGGGAGGACGGGCGGGTGCATCTCATCGAGCGGGTGGCGGCGTCCGAGGAGAAGTCGCGGCTCCTGGACGAACTGTTCGCCACTCATCCCCATGAGCCGTTCCGGCAGGGACACCTCGTCGCCAGCGTCATCCGGACGGGAAGGTCGGTGCTCCTCCCCGAGGTGTCCGACGGGGTGCTCGAGTCGACCGCGGAGGACGCGCATCACCTGAGCCTGATGCGCCGGTTGGATCCCCGCTCGCTCATCGTCGTGCCGCTGCTCGCGCGCGAGCGCATCCTGGGCGCGGTCATCCTGCTGACCTCGAGGCCGGGGCGCCATTATGACGCGCATGACCTGGAGCTGGCCGAGGAGCTGGCCCGCCGCGCCGGGCTCGCCATCGACAATGCCTGCCTCCACGCGCGGACCGAGCAGGCGATTCGCCTGCGCGACGAGGTCCTGCGGGTCGTCGCCCATGATTTGCGCTCGCCCCTGCAAGTCGTCTCCTTGAGCAGCGAGATCCTCCTGAGGAGGTCGGCGCGGGAGAAGGCAGGCGCGGACACGGGGCCCATCGAGACCATCCGCAAGGCGGTCGAGCGGGCGAACCGGCTCATCCAGGATCTGCTGGACGTGGCCCGGATGGAGGCGGGCCACCTCACGGTGGTCAGCGGCCCGCGAGAGGCGGCGCCCCTGCTCCAGGAAGTCGTCGAGTTGCATCACGCGCTGGCGCGGGAGAAGTCCATCCTGCTCTCGGTGGAGCTCCCCGAGGGCGCTTCTCCGGTTCTGGCGGATCGGGATCGGGTGCTGCAGATCTTCTCGAATCTGCTCGGCAACGCGCTCAAGTTCACGCCGAATGGAGGGAGGATTTCGCTGAGGGCCCAGCCCGTGGGGAACATGATGCGCTTCTCGGTGAGCGACACGGGACCGGGGATCTCCGAGGAGGAGTTGCCCCACCTCTTCGAGCCCTTCTGGCAGGCCCGGAAGGGAGGCAGGCAGGGGGCGGGTCTGGGGCTGGCGATCGTGAGGGGGCTCGTGGATGCGCACGGGGGGCGCCTCTGGGTCGAGAGCGCGCCGGGACTGGGAAGCACCTTCTTCTTCACGCTTCCGCGCGTGCTGTCCACCGGGGAGTCCGTTCCGGAGCAGCTTCCGGCGTCGTGAGTCCGGAGGTCACGGGCCGAGGGGAATCGTCAGGGTCTCGTGGGGCGAGAGGCGCATGCACTTTCCCCGTACGCAGACATCCAGCGCGGGTTCCTGGTCGCTCCACAGGCCGGTGAGCCGCAGGGTGTCCTGGGTGATGTCCACGTCCACCAGGTGTTTGTGGTAGCGCAGCGAGAACCGCAGCCGCCGCAGATCCTGGGGCAGGTAGGGATTGAAGTGCAGCATGCCGCCGCGAACCTCGATGCCCGTGTACGCGCGCTGGATGAGGTCCACCGAGCCGGCCATGGCGCCCAGGTGGATGCCCTCCTGGGTCGTCCCGCCCTGGACGTCCGAGATGTCACTGTGCAGGACCTCGTTGAAGAGCCGCCACGAGGCCGCGCGGTCGCGGCGTGCCAGCACCCAGGAGTGCACCACCCCGCTCAGCGTCGAGCCGTGGGAGGTGCGTTGCAGGTAGTACTCCACGGTGCGTCCAATCATCTCCGGTTCCAGCCGGTAGCCGAGCCGCTCGAGGAGCTCGCCCAGCTCCTCCGCGGAGAACAGGTAGAAAAGCATCAGCACGTCCGCCTGCTTCGACAGCTTGTAGCGGTTGGGCGAGTCCCCCTCGGCTTCCAGGATGCGGTCCAGCCGATGGATGTCCTTGTAACGGGCGCGGTACCCCTCCCAGTCGAACTCCTGGAGCTGTTCATAGCCCTCGAACTGGCTGAGCATTCCGTCCGAGTGGAACACCAGCCGCATCCGGTGGCTCACCTCGTCCCAGTGCTCGAGTTCCGAGTCCTCCAGCCGCAGCGTCTCGCGCAACTCCTGGAGGCGTTCCCGGGGCAGCAGGCGCAGGACCCGCAATCCCTTGCTCAGCACCCACACCGCCATGAGGTTGGTATAGGTGTTGTTGTCCAGTCCGGGCCCGGCGCGATCCGGATAGCCCGTGTGGTATTCGTCCGGACCCATCACGCCCTTGATTTCATAGCGTTTCAGCGCGGGGTTCCACTGGGCCATGCTGGCCCAGAAGCGCGAGAGCTCCAGCAGCATCTCCGCGCCGTGGAAGTAGAGGAACTCCGAGTCGGCCGTGGCCTGGTAGTATTGCCAGACGTTGTAGGCGATGGCCGCGTTGATGTGGCGTTGGAGCGACGTCACGTCCGCCACCCAGCGCCCCGAGCGGGGATTGAGGTGCAGGGATTGGCTCTCCTCGCGCCCGTTGCTGCCGCTCTGCCAGGGGAACATGGCGCCCCGGAAGCCCGCCTCGCGAGCCGCCTGGCGTGCCTGGGGCAGCCGTCGGTGGCGATAGCGCAGGATGGCGCGCGTCAGGGCGGGCAGCCGCAGGTTGAGGAAGGGGAAGATGAACAGCTCGTCCCAGAAGATGTGTCCCCGGTAGGCCTCCCCGTGCCAGCCCCGCGCTGGCACGCCCGCGTCCTGGTCGATGCTGTGCGGCGAGACCGTCTGCAGCAGGTGGAAGATGTGCAGGCGCAGCACGCGGTGGGTGTCGGCCGGTTCGGCCAGCTCCAGGGTGAGGTCCGCGCGGCGCCACAGGTGCGTCCAGGTCTGCGCGTGCGTGGTGACCAGCTCCTCGAAGCGCTCGGGGGCCGTCATCGCGGCGTGCCGCGCCTCCATCGCCGCCTCGGACACGGCGGGATCCCGGGACGAGTAGAGCGTCACCACCTTCTCCACCGTCAGGCGCTGCCCCTCGGTCAGCGCCACGGTGAACTCGTGCGCGACATAGTCCTCTTCCCGGAGGAATTCCCTCGAGTGCTCGGCCGGAGCGCCCTCCACGAACAACCGGGTGCGCGCCGCCTCCGCCACTTCCAGGCGAGACTGCACCGTCTCGACCTCCAGCAGCAGCGTCTGGGCGTCCACCTCCTCGGCCACCAGGGTTCGCAGGTGCTTGCCCTGGAGCCGCTGGTAGCGGGGGACTCCGGCGTTGCTCACCCGTCCATCCAGCGCCGAGCGCACGCGGACCTGTCCGCTCCAGTTCTCCGGCACGAGCACCAGCTCCTGTCCCGCCAGGTGCTTGTCCCGCATGTGCACGAAGCGCCGTTGCTCCAGCCGCGTCCTCCGGCCTCGCGCGTCCACGAAGCGCACCGTGCGCAGCAGCAGGCCCCGGGCCAGGTCCAGCACCTGCCGGTACTCCAGCGGGGTGACGGCCTGGAGGTCGAACCAGTCCTCTCCCTCCAACCGGAAGGTGAGGGGCAGCCAGTTGGGCATGTTGACGAGGTCCTCGTTCTCCACCCACTGTCCGCCGAGTTCCGTCGTCAACCGGTTGTAGCCGCCCGCCAGGTACGTCCCCGGGTAGTGCGTCCCATCCGCGTGGGACTCGGGCGCCGCCCCGCGGGTGGCGAAGTAGCCATTGCCCAGCGTGCACAGCGCCTCGCGCGGTCCTTCCTGTGCTGGCTCGAAGCCCTCGTAGGTGAACAACCAGGGATCCGGGTTCATGGCCTCGCTCCCTCGGCATGGGTGTCTCCACCGTCCACGCCCACCGCGGAGAGATCCGTCACCTCCACGTCCGCGCCCGCCCGCGTCAGCTCGCCTTCCGCTCCGGAGCGGCGCACCCCGATGACGCATCCGAAGCCGCCTCGCCGCCCCGCCTCGACCCCCGCCTGGGCGTCCTCGAACACCACGGCCCGCGCGGGCACCACCCCCAGGCGCCGGGCTCCTTCCAGGAACGTGTCTGGAGCGGGCTTGCCCGCCAACCCGAGCCTCCCGGCCTCCACTCCATCCACCCGGGCGTCGAACAGGTGCCCGAGCCGCCCCTCCCGCAGGATCGCCTCGCCATTGCGGCTGGACGTCACCACCGCCGTGCGGAAGCCCTCCGCGCGAGCCCTTTCCAGCAGCCGCACCGCCGATGGACTCACCTCCACGCCTCGCTGCTTCAGGGCTTCCAGGAACCAGACGTTCTTGCGCGCCCCGAGCCCGTGCACCGTGTCCACGTCCGGGCCATCCTCCGGAGTGCCCTCGGGAGCGGCGAGGCCCCGGCTCTCCAGGAAGCAGCGGATGCCCTCCAGGCGCGGCCGGCCATCCACGTAGCGCCGGTAGTCCTCCTGGGTGAAGGGAGGGGCGCCCCGGGGGAGACAGGCGTCGAACAAGCGTTTCCACGCGGCGGCATGGACGCTGGCGGTGCGCGTCACCACGCCGTCCAGGTCGAACAGGAGCGCATCGAACTCACGACGCGACAGGAGGCGGGTTGCGGGCGAGGACATGGATTGGAACTCCCGGGGAAGGCTCCACCCCTGTTCCCTCCACGCTATGCACGCTCCCTCTCCCCGGTCAGGGCGACGGGGGCGGGAGGGCGGGCGGGCTCTCGAAGGGCGGGCGGCCCTGGCGCTCGGGCCCGGGTGTCATGGCCGCGCGGCGGCGAGCTGCCGGCGCAACTGCTCGGTCAGGGCGAGCCGGCCCTGGCTCGGGGGGTGGGACAGGACTTCCCGCTCCAGCAGCCCGAGCGCGCGTTTCGGGTCTCCGTGCTGGGCATGGAAGCGCGCCAGGTTCAACAGGGACTCCTCGCTGCCGTCCAGGGCGAGTGCCCGCTCGAAATGGGCCTGGGCCTCTCCGGCGCGTCCCTGGAGATCCAGCGCCGCGCCGAGCAGACGATGGGGCCGGCCGAAGTCCGCGTCGAGCGCGATGGCCGCGCGGGCGCACTGCTCGGCCTCGGTCCAACGGCCGAGACTCAACCAGGACGCGGCGGCGTTCGCCTGGAGCACGGCGGCGCGGGGCTCCACCTCGATGGCATGAAGGGCGAGCGAGTCGCCATCGCGCCAGTCCGCGTGCCGCGACTGCACGGCCAGGGCATTGCCCGCGCCGAGCGCGACGAGCAGTCCCCAGGCGAGCGACGGCCGGGGCAGCCGGGCGGCGAGGCGCGACACGGCATGGGCCAGGGCAATGGAGGCGCCCATGAGGGGCGCGTAGAGCAGCCGTTCGCCATACACCGAGGGGCTCACCAAGAGCAGGTTGGAGACGGGCAGGAAGAGCAGGAGGAACCAGGCGAGGCCGGCGCTCACGATGGGGGCCCGGCGCCACGAGGCCACGGCCAGGGCGGCGAGCAGTCCGAGCGTGCCCAGTCCGAGCCAGGCCCCGGCGCTGTCCACGCCCGCAGGGGCGCACGCGGGGGCGGAGCACAGGTAGAGCCGGTGCAGGGGGTTGACGATGCCCGTGAGGTACTGGGACCAGAAGATGTCCGCCGCGCCGAGGACGCGCCCGCTCCAGGAGGCGGTGCCGAGCGGGTTGGTCATGTCGCCGATGCTCGCGCCGAGGAACGTCCCGATGGCGTGCGCGCGAGCGCTCAGGACGAGCCCCGTCACGAGCACATAGGCGCCCACCCGGCCCCAGGGAAGCGAGCGCCAGCGGCCCGTGCGCAGCGCCTCCAGCAGACACCACACGAGCGGGTAGAGCAGGGCGCTCTCCTTGGAGAGGAGCGCGAGGGTATAGGCGAGCACGGCGAGCGTGGCGGCGCGGAGGCCCGCGGTGCGGTGGGCGGCCCAGCCGAGCAGTCCGAGGAGCGCGGCGAGCACGTCCGCGCGGCCGACGATGGAGTGCACGGCCTCGGCGGGAGCGGCGAGCGAGGCGAAGAGGGCGGCGGCGGCCCAGGCGGTGGTATCGCCCGCCCATTGGCGCCACACGCCGTACAGGGCCGCCACGGCGAGCACGTGCAGCAGCACGTTGGTCAGGTGGAACACCCAGGGCGCGCCGCCGCCCACGCGCTCGTCGAGCACGAAGGTCAGCACGGCGAGTGGCCGGTAGGTGCCGATGGTGTTCGGCGGAACGCGGCCCCAGTAGTCGCGGAGGAAGGCCGCGGCCGGGGACACCTCGCCCTGGACGACGGGGCTGCTGGCCACGGCGAACGCATCATCCAGGACGAAGCCCGAGGGCACGGCGCCCGCGTACACCAGCGCCGTCCATGCGCAGAGCAGCACCCACCGACGTGTCTTCACGGACGGCCTCCTCGCACGTCCTTATACATGGCGAGGGCCGTACGCGGGGCCGCTGGTCCCCGTGTGGAGGGAGCCACTAAGTAGGTGACCAAAAGTTCCTTTACACAAAGGGCTCTTCCCCAGAGGGGAATGGGCCCTGTAGGTGTCGAAAACTTCTGGCGACCTACTTAGGGTGGGCGCGGATTCCCGTCCCTGGAGACCTCGACGATGCGGCTGCGTGGCGCCTTTTCCCTGATGGGCCTGCTCCTGGGCTGTGCCGCGTCCACTCCCTCCCGCCCGAGCGCCTCCGCCCCCCTTCCCGAGCCCGCCGCCGAGAGCCCCGTCAGGCCCCCACCAGAGGCGCCCACCGCGCGCGAGCTGGCCGAGCTGCCCCGCAGACAGGTGGCCGCGCCGGGGGACGCCTTCACGGGCGAGGTGGAGGCAGCGGAGGCACCCACCTTCCAGACGCGCGAGGACGCGCTCGTGCTCAGCGTGCCGCTGGGCACCCGGAGTCCGATGACGTGTTTCGTGTACGCCGAGCCGTTGGAGGCCGGAGGCGCGCTGCACCGGTTGATGGCGCTGGCGGCGCGGCGCACGCGGGTGCGGAGTGCGCGCATCACGGACGTGCGGTTGCTCGCGGGGGCGCCCGCCGTGTTCGCGGAGCTGACGTACCGCTCGGACACGCCCGGAGGTGAGTCAGCGGGGCAGGTGAAGATGATGGTGCACGTGGACGAGCGGGTGCCGCTGGTGTGCACGCACGACGAGCCGGGCTACGCGGCGAGCTTCGCGCGCATCGCGGGAGGGCTCGCGGGCTCGCTGAAGGGCGCTGGCGGGGAGGCCCCGAGGCCCCCGCGCTACACGGAATTCCACGTCATGCGCGTGCGGGAGGCGCCGGTGGGCTTCGAGTGGCGCGTGGTGCGCGACGCGGCCGGGAGCGGGCGGCTGACGCAGGTGGTGACGAGCCTCTTCTTTCCCCGGGCCGTGTGGGAGCTGACGGCGCAGGACACCGTCTCCACGGAGCTGTCGGACAAGGACGGGGTGTTGGTGGCGCGCGACGACGCGCGGGCCATCAACGGGGAGCTGGACCTGCGCATGTCGCTCGAGCAGGTGAAGGGCCGCGAGTACCACTACGAGGGGCGGGTCCAGGGCAAGGACGTGAGTGGCGCCTTCACCGCGCCGGCCGCGTTGGCGAGCGCTCCGGGCATGACGCGCGCACTGCGCGAGTGGCTGGAGGGCAAGGGCCCGGACGCGCTGACACTCCAGCTCTACTCCCCCGAGCTCAACCCGGTGGCGCCGGTGGCACAGGTGCTGCGGCGCGGCAAGGGGGAGGGAGGGCGCGAGGTGGAGGCGGAGCTGGGTGGGGGCTCGGCCACGCTCGTCCTGGACGCGAACGGGGCGGTGGAGCGGCTGGTGATGCCCCTGGGGGAGAATCTTCGGATGGTGCGGGAACGAGTCAGCGCGACAGGTGTGCCATGAGGGGACGCGTCCTGACATGCGCCAAATGTGAAGATTGATGTCTGCACGACACGCGGTTTTACCTGGACCTCCAGGTGTGACAGGATTTCCGGGACACAGGGGAGGGGTGGGGTCCACGGGTTGGACGCGGGGGAAGGGTTCGCCGAGGCGAACCGGGGAGGGCGCACGGGATGAATGTCAGCATCGAGGTTCGCACGGCATTGGCCGATCAGGAGCTGGCGCAGCAGCTCACCTGGCTGTCGTCCGAGGACACGCTGCGGGGCATGTTCTTCCGGAGCGTGCAGGAGGCGCTGCTGGCGCTGCGAGGCGAGGCGGCGTTGGAAGCGTGCCTGGAGGAATGCGGAGGGGTGCGCGACTTCGTGGACTTCTTCGCCTACCCGGCGAAGGACTTCGTGAAGCTGCTCGGGCGGGCGGCGTGGTTGATGGCGGAAGGGGAGTGTGACCCCGAGGAGATGATGCGGATGTTGGGGCACCTGGGGACGGCGGTTTTCCTCAAGAGTCCGGTGGGCCGGGCGATGGACGTGCTGAGCTCGGGCACGCCGCGGCGGGTGTTGGAGAACCTGCCCATGGCGTACCAGGTGCTGACGCCCATGGGGGGCCCGATGACGGTGACGTGGCTGTCGCCCACGCGCGCGCGAGTCACCTTCACGAGGGCGTTGTTGCCGCGCCCGTACCTGGAGGGCCTGTTGGAGGCGATGCTCAAGAAGGCGGGAGCGCGAGGCGTTCGCGTGGCCAGCCAGCGCCTGGGCCCGGTGATGAGCGAGTACGACCTGACCTGGTCGGTGTAGAGCCCTCCACCCGGGCGGACCTGAGTGCCGGTTGGCCCATTGCAGTCCATCCTCCTTGCCGGGTACGAACTCCCGGGCGAGTACGTCCTCACCGCCACGAGCGCCGACGGCCAACGCACCGTGAGCGAGCCAGTCTCCGTGGGCGAGGACGCGTGCCACGTCCAGACGCGGAGCGTGACGCTCGTCCTTCCGGACTGAGCGGGGGCCGCGTCTCAGAACGCGTAGCGCACGCGGCAGTAGGGCATGCGCCGTTCGAGCAATTGAATGAACTCGCGCACCATTTGCCCCTTCATCCCGGTGCGGTAGCGCACGTTGGTGCCCCCCATCTGGGACACCTTCGCCTCCTGCAGGTCCGGCCGCCACAGCAGCTCCTCGGCCTTCGGGTGCCAGCCCAGGTTCACCTCGTGCAGCCGCTCGTTGTGCGTGAGGAAGATGATCTCACACGCGAGCTGCGCCTTGGTCGCCTCCCCCAGGGTGTCGTCCAGCTCCTGGAAGAGCGCGTCGTACTCCGCCTGCCACCCCTCGGTGATGACCACGGGCGAGAAGTTCAGGTGTACCTCGTAGCCCGCCGCCACGAAGTCGTCGATGGCGGCGATCCTCTGGGAGATGGGGCTGGTGCGCACGTCGAGCAGCTTCGCCTTCGTGTGCGGCATGAGGCTGAAGCGGATGCGCGTCTTGCCCTGGGGCGCGTAGGCGAGCAGCTCGCGGTTGACGAACTTGGTGGCGAACGAGCCCATCGCATTGGGCAGTGTGGTGAACAGCCGCACTTGGTCGCGCACGTTGTCGCTCAGGGCCGCGTCGGCCGAGCAGTCGCTGTTACACCCGATGTCGTAGACCCAGTAGCGCGGGTCCACGAGGTTGGGCTCGCGCTTGGGCCCCAGCTTGCCCGCGTGCCGGCGGATGGCGGCTTGAATCCGCTCGATGTTGACGAAGAGGGTGACGGGGTTGGCGTAGCCCTTGTGCCGCGGCACGTAGCAGTAGGCACACGCCATGACGCAGCCGTTGGCCGCGGAAGGCGGCAGGAAGTCCGCGCTGCGACCGTTGGTCTCGAAGCGCATCGTCTTCTTCACGCCCAGTACCAGGGTGCTCCCCTTGATGCGGTTCCAGGACTCGACGTTGCCCTCGTTGCCGTGGAGGCCGGGGATGTTCCAGTGCGAGCGGACCTCCACCCGCTCGGCCTCGGGGAAGCGCGCGAGGATGTCCTGGCCGCGCGGATGCTGCCCGGCTTCTGGCTCCAGGTAGATGCGCGAAACCCTCAGCAGCCGTTCGAGCGGCCGGGTCGCGGGGGGCTCGGGGGGAAAGAGGTCCAGGTTCATCACGTCACGATGTAACGCCCTTTTCACCATCCGTCCCGGCATGGGTTAGAATGAGGGCATGTCCTCCCGTCCTCCAGGACAAGTCATCGTCCTGCCAGCAGCCGTCACGAGCTGGCACAAGGCGCGGATGCGCCGGCGCAAGGTGAAGATCGCACTGGCGAGCGTGGGGCTCGCGGGCCTGCTGGTGGCGCTCCTCGAGGTCGTCTTCGAGGGGAGCGACTCGGGTCCGGGCGACGGCGAGTCGATGATGGACGAGTCCCCCTTCCGGCCCTCGTCGGGCAGCGAGTCACGCGACATGGATGGCCCCGCCTGGTTCTCCACCTCGGGGCGGCCGTAGCCAGCACCGCCCCGCCTGGGTGTCCGCCTACTTCCCCGGCGGCTCCTTCTTCACCAGCAGGGTCGAGGGCGGCGCGCTGATGCCATTCACGGTGATGCCGCCGTGCATGAAGGTGGGCGCGCCCTGGAGGAAGCCGGCGGGGAAGTCCAGCGTGGGCTTGGAGACGGCGTCGAGCGCGGCGGTCTGCTCGGGGCTGAGCTTCACGTCCAGGGCGGCCAGGTTGCTCTCCAACTGCTGCAGCGTGCGCGCGCCGATGATGGTGGAGGTGACGCCCGGACGGTTCTGGACCCAGGCGAGCGCCACGTGGGCCGGCGTGCTGTCCGTCTCCTTCGCCACGCGTTGCAGCACGTCGACGATGGAATAGGCGCGCTCGGTGAGGGCGGACTCGGTCCAGGCGCCCCGGGCGGCCTTCACCTGTCCCGCGTTCTCCCGCGTGTACTTGCCGCTGAGCACCCCGCCCCTGAGCGGGCTCCAGGGCGTGACACCCAGTCCCAGCTCGCGCGCCATGGGAAGCAGCTCGCCCTCCACCGTGCGCTCGAGGAGCGAGTACTCGATTTGAAGGGCGATGAGCGGCGTCCAACCGCGGAAGTGCGCGGTGAGCTGCGCCTGGGCCGTCTTCCACGCGGGGGTGTCGGAGAAGCCGATGTAGCGCACCTTGCCCGCGCGCACGAGGTCATCCAGCGCGCGCATCGTCTCCTCGATGGGCGTGTGCGCGTCGTAGCAGTGCATCCACAGCAGGTCGATGTAGTCCGTGCGCAGGCGGCGCAGGGACTCGTGGGTGGAGGCCAGGAGCGCCTTGGCGCCCGCGCCGCCTCCGTTGGGGTCTCCCGGCGTCAGGTTGCCGAAGAACTTGGTGGCCAGGACGACCCGGTCCCGCCTGGCCGGGTCCCTCCCCAGGTGGTCTCCGATGATGCGCTCGGAGTGGCCCAGGGTGTACACGTTCGCCGTGTCGATGAAGTTGCCGCCCAACGCCAGGTAGCGGTCGATGATGGCCTGGGTGTCCTGGACATTCGAACCCCAGCCGAAGTCATCTCCGAAGGTCATGGCTCCGAGACACAGGGGGCTGACGCGCAGGCCTGAGCGGCCCAGGGTGACGTAGTGGTTGAGTGGCATGGGGTGGGGACTCCACGGAAGACGAGGGGAGGCGCTGTGCTAACGCGGGAAGTCGGGCCGCGCCATCCCGGGAACTCGACCGGGCACCCCGGGGTTGTCCTCCATGGAGACGACGAGCGAGGCGACGAGGGAAAGCACATGGAGAAGCGCGTCTTTGGTTCCTCGGGGGTGGCGGTACCAGTGCTGGGCCAGGGCACCTGGCAGATGGAGGGCGATGCCCGGGCCGAGGCCCTGCGCGCGCTCCAGGTGGGGTTGGAGCTGGGCCTCACCCACGTGGACACGGCCGAGCTGTATGGCTACGGCGAGGTGGAGACGTGGGTGGGCGAGGCGCTCGCCGGACGGCGAGACGAGGTGTTCCTCGTGTCCAAGGTGATGCCGGGCAACGCCACCTACGCGGGGACCCTCCAGGCCTGCGAGCGCAGCCTCAAGCGGTTGAGGACGGACCGGCTCGACTGCTACCTGCTGCACTGGCCCGGGGCCCACCCCTTGGAGGACACCGTGCGCGCCTTCGAGCGCCTCCAGGAGGACGGAAAAATCCGCTCCTGGGGCGTGAGCAACTTCGACGTGGAGGAGCTGGAGGAGGCGCTGGCGATCGCGGGGCCGGGGCGCATCGCGTGCAACCAGGTCCTCTATCACCTGCGCGAGCGGCACATCGAGCACCGGGTGCTGCCGTGGTGTGAGCGGCAGGGGGTGGCGCTCGTGGGCTACAGCCCCTTTGGCAGCGGGGACTTCCCGGAGCCCGAGAGCGCGGATGGGCGGGTGCTGGCGGAGGTGGCGCGGGCGCATGGGGTGAGCACGCGGCAGGTGGCGCTCGCCTTCCTGTCGCGGCGGGCTCCGCTCTTCGCCATTCCCAAGGCGAGCCGCGAGGCGCATACCCGGGACAACGCGGACGCGGCCCGGCTGCGGCTCTCCTCCGAGGAAGTCTCCCGGCTGGAGGAGGCTTTTCCGACGGGCTTGCCCGAGCGGTCCTTGCCCATGGTGTAGACGAGCGGACGGGCGAATGGCTCCGCCGGGAGCCCTGTCGCGTCTGATACGGTGCGGCCCGCGGTGCCTATGGAAATCCCCCATTCCTCCCCCCGCCCAACGATGGAGACCTACCGTGACTCCCAATGGGAGCGCGCGTCCGCGCGGTTGAGCCAACTCGTGTGGCTCGGGCTGGGGCTCACGCCCCTGTTGTTCCTCCTGGACGTGCTGCACGTGAACGGGGTGCAGGTGCATGGGCGGATGCCGGGCGAGGCCGTATGGGGCGCGCCCGCGCTCATCCGGCTCCCCTGGGGACTCTTGCCCCTGGCGCTGCTGGCGGCGAGCGAGCGCGTGAGCCGCGCGGTGCTGCCTGGCGCCATGTTCTGGGCCACGGCGCTCTTCGCGCTCGGCAACGAGTGGGCCTTCTACCGGCTGGGGCTCGCGGGCACGCGCTACCACGCGGTGGGCTTGCTGCTCAACGTGCTGCTCGGGCCCGCGCTCATGCCGTCGGAACGCTCGGAGCGCTTCGGCTTCTATGTGCTGTTCGCCCTGGTGCATGGGCTGTTCACCGCCATGTGGTCCACGGTGTCCATGACGGCGCAGTTCGTGATGGACGCGCCCGTGCTGCTCGTGGCGGTGCTCGGGGCCATGCTGCTCGAGTCCCTGCGGGAGAGCCACCTCCGGAGCTTCTACCTGCGGCGGGACATGGGCCGGACGCTGGCGGAGCTGGAGCGCTCGCGGGGCCGGGTCGTCCAGACGGGGCGCACCCTGGCGGGCTCCGCGCTCGTGTTGTCCTCCACGCTCGAGGAGATGGCCGAGCAGGCGGCGCTCGTGCGCACCGCGGCGCTGCGCATCTCCTCGGCGAGCGAGCAGATGGCCAACGCGGCCGGGGCGCTCTTCCGCCACTCGCGCGCGAGCGCCACCCAGGCGGACGAGGCCCAGCGCTACACGGGCGAGGTGGACGGCCTGGTGAGTGGGCTGGAGTCGGGCCTGTCGGCCATTGGGAGCGCGGTGGGGCGCAGCGCGCTGAGCGTGCAGAAGCTGGAGGAGAGCTCGGACCGCATCCACGGCTTCGTGGAGACCATTCAGGAGATGGCGGCGGCGACGAACATGCTCGCGCTCAACGCGGGCATCGAGGCGGCGCGCGCGGGAGAGCACGGCCGGGGCTTCGCGGTAGTGGCGCGCGAGGTGGGCAAGCTGGCGGCGGAGTCGGGCCGCTCCTCGGCGCGCATCAGCGAGGTGATGGGCGGAGTGACGGGCCAGATGTCGGAGACGCTGCACGCCGTGGGGCTCATCCGCGAGACGAGCGAGCGCTTCACACCGCTCTTGGAGTCGGCGCGCACCACGCTGCGCTCCATCCGCGAGACGGTGCAGCAGAACCAGAAGTTGATGGAGAAGAGCTCCGGCGAGGCCGATCGCCAGGCGGAGCAGACGGCCCACATTTCCCAGGCCTGCGCGACGCTCCTGGAGTTGGTGGACACGTACGTGCGAATGGGCACGGACCTGTCGGCCACGGCGCGGCGGCTGGGGATGATGGGCGACGAGCTGGGGGGGCTGCTGCCCGAGCCCGGCCCGGGCGGCTCCCCGCGAACCTGAGCCATCCGATAGGGCACAGGGGGAATTCCCATGAAGCGGGTCTGGACGGCGGCGCTGCTGGTGCTCCTCGCCGGGTGTGCTACCGCTTCTCGAGCCGTGCACCTGGACACGGGTCAGGCCGACACTCGCGTCTTCACCCCGCGCTCCGGTGCCGATCCGGTGAAGTTGAACGGCGACGAGTTCAAGGAGACCGTGGCGAAGCGTGCCAGGGAGGTCCAGCCCTCCTCCTGGCCCCAGGAGGCCGCCCGGAAGTTGTTCGAGGTCGAGGCGCGGAGTGGTTCGTACACTTACGAGACACTCAGCCGCCGCGTCACTCCGCTCGGGCCGGACGAGCTTCTGGAGGGAGTACTACCGGCGGAGGTGGAATTGACGCGGGTCTACCTGCGCTGGTGCGAGCGCACTGGCGGGCCCGGAGACTGTCTCCGTCTGCTGACGGAGCGTTCCATCGTCAATGGAGATGGCCGTTTCGCTCTGGCCATGGCCCTTGCCAAGGGCGCCGTGCTGGACGAGATGCTGGAGGCGTTCAAGGACATGGCTGATCCACAGGTCATGGTGGCGGCGGTTCTCTGGACGTGGACCACGTATATGGTCCTCCTCTCCGTACCCGACGTGACGGTCTCCAAGGGCCTCGCCGCCGTGATGACCGCCACGTTGATTTCCTACGTGGGCGTCGATGCCTTCTGGGGCCTCATCGTGGGCTTCAAGCGACTGATGGAGGAGGCGGACCGGGCTACCACATTCAACCAGTTGCGCGAGGCTGGGGAGCGGTACGGCAAGGTGATGGGCCGCAATGCGGCGCGAGCGTTCGCCATGTTGGCCACGGTGGCTCTTGGCAACACGGCAACGGGGTTGGCGGCGAAGGTGCCGACGCTGCCCGGCGCGATGCAGGCGGCGGCGCGGGCGGAGACTCAGGTGGGTATCCGGCTCGGGGCAGTGGGGGCGGTCGAGGCGGTCGCCGTGAGCGCCGAGGTCGTCACCATCACCCTCGCCCCCCATGCGGTCGCGATGTCAGCCGGAGGTGGCCGAGACAACGGTCCTGTCGCGGGTGAGCTGTCGAGAGGCGTGCCGGGTACTCGCGTTGACAAGGTAGTCAACAGCAACATGCCGCACGCGGCGGAACGTTCGGTTGAACGGGCTGGCTTCTCGACCGTGCAGGATGCGCGTGCGGCCTTGCAGGAGTTCGGCCGGCAGATCGAGAAGTCGGGGCTTCCGCCCGGAACCCTTCGAGACACGGCCCACGCGGACCGGCTCATCGTTCCTGGATTTGGCCAAGGGGGCGCGGTCGTCTATCAGCTCAGGGACGGTGTATTGAAGCTGAAGACCGTTTTGCAGTGGAGGCCTTGATGGCGCAGACAGATTCGAAGAAGAAGCTCGGGCGTTTCGAGCTGCGAGTCTCCGAAGACGATCAGGACGTAGCCTATTTGCGCCTCCCGAGTCACCCCGGTGAGACTTGCAAGATGTCGAAGTCGATCCGGCTGGCCGAACTCATGGGCTCCTATGCGGGTCCCGATGTGGTGCTCGACTTCGACCAGGATGGCGTCTTGGTCGGAATGGAAATCCTGGCGTGATGCCCTGCACGGACTTGCTTCGGATGGCCTAGATGGGGTGCAGCTGGGCCCAGTAGGAGATGACGGCGTCGTCGTCCACGATGCGCGAGTGGTGGTGCTCCCACACGTCGGTGAGGGCGACGGCGTGGCCCCCGATGAGCTTGGAGGTCAGGTAGAGGGCGTAGTAGTCCGCGCCGCTGCCGTCATCCACGGGGCCCAGCTTCTCCAGCGGGCGCCCGGTGGCGGGGCAGCACAGGACGCAGCGGGTGCCCGGAGCGATGTCGGTGAAGCCCTGCTTGCGCCGGTCTCCGTAGATGGGGGACAGGTGCACGAGCCCCTCTCTCCCCTCGGGCGTGCGCACGAGCACGGTGATGGCGGGGTGCCCGTTGAACGTCACGTCCGAGTAGCCGACCAGGTTGTGCCCCTCGGGCCCGAAGGCCTGGGTCACCACGACCGTCACGCGATCGGACCAGGGCTGGAAGCTGTCGTGCCGCTCGGCGAGGTCCGCTCCCGGAGAAGAGGGGGTCGCTTGGGTGTCGTGGTGCATGGCGGAGTCCTCCAATAGTGCGAGTCGCGAGGTGCCCCAACATAGAAACGAGGTTGGTGGACGGACACCCCCCCATTCACATCCGCCGCGCGCGACACGTCCCCCGGTTCACAATCGTGAAGTATCAGGGGATGCCATGAAGCGCGGGCAAGGTCCGCCTTCCGGGGCTCCTGGCCGGCTCCATCGCCCAGGAGCACGGAGCCTCCGCTTGTTTCGGACACACGGAGCCGTTGCTGGAACACTACCTCTAGAGGGTGTGCCACATGGGGTGACTCCCGGAATCAGTAGGGAGCATTGACAGGACGTGTCGAGTCGGTATGGTGGATCGGCTTTCTCCGTCCCCCGTGAGTCCGCCTTGGAGGCCCCCGCGTCATGCCCTTGGTCCGTGTTGAACGTCCCCTGCGCCGGAGTCTTGGCGCGCGTGTGAGGGCCGCTCGTGAGCGCGCGGTGCTCAGCCCGGGCGAGGTGGCGCGCCGGGTGGGCGTATCGCTCGCGACGTATGGCCGCATCGAGCGCGGCGAGTGTTTCCCGAGCCTCCCGGCCCTGCGGCGGCTGTGTGTGACGCTGGGCATCGGCTCGGACGAGTTGCTGGGGCTTGGGGCGGACACGCCGAGGCTGCGCCGCCTGCTCCACTCCGCGATCCGCCTGGAGGACTCGCAGTTGCGGATGTTGGACCGCCTGGTGCGGGCCCTCGGCGTGTCCACCACCACACGCGCGCGAGGAGAAGGCGGCCGAGCCCGCGCCTCACGCGCCTAACCTCGGGCCTCCTCCTGCGCCGTGGGCCCGTGATGACCGTCGTGCTTCCCCTGCTGCTCGTCATGCTGAGCGTGCCGCTCGTCCTCGGGGTGGGCCGGTGGCGTCCCTCCTGGAGCGGAGGGGTGGGGGCGCTCGGCACCGCGGGGGCGCTCGCCGCCTTCGCGTGGAGCGTGCACGCGGGCCCCGCCCAGGTGTCCGTCGATTGGATTCCCACCTGGCACGTGCGCCTGGCGCTCGCGCTGGATGGGCTCTCCGTCCTGTATGGCGTGCTCATCCTCGGGGTGGGCCTGCTCATCCTCCTCTACGCGCGCGTGTACATGCCGCACTACCTGGAGGAGCGGCGCCGGCCCCGCCACGACGAGGTGCGCCTGCACGCGTGGATTCTCACCTTCATGGCGGCCATGTTGCTGCTCGTCCTGGCGCGCGACGCGCTCCTGCTCGTCATCGCGTTGGACCTGACGACGGTGGCCTCGTACTTCCTCATCGGCTACGACCGCGAGCGCGTGGAGTCGCGCACCGCGGCGCTCCTGGCCCTCGTCATCACCGGAAGCACCTCGGTGGTGTTGCTCGCGGGGGTGGTGCTGCTGGGCGTCACGTACGGCACGTTCTCCCTGGAGGAACTCACGGACCTGGCCGCGCGCGGGGGGCCGGGGCCGCGCCTCACCGTGGCGCTCGTGTTCCTGGCGGTGGGCGCGCTGGGCAAGAGCGCCCAGGCGCCCTTCCACTTCTGGCTGCCACGCGCCATGGCGGCGCCCACGCCGGTGTCCGCCTACCTCCACTCGGCGGCCATGGTGGCCGCGGGCGTGTTCGTGCTCCAGCGCTTCTTTCCCCTCTTCGCGCTGGAGCCCCGGGTGCTGCACGGGCTCGCGGTGGTGGGGCTCCTGTCCATGGGGATGGGCAGCCTCTTCTCGCTCGGGGCGCGGCGGCTCAAGCGGGTGCTGGCCTACTCCACCATCGCCCAGTATGGCTATGTGCTGGTGCTGGTGGGCCTGGGCGGAGACGGCGCGCCCTTCTATGTGCTGGCCCACGGCCTGTGCAAGGCGGCGCTCTTCCTCACCGTGGGCGCCATCACCGAGGCCACCGGCAAGGACTCGCTGTCGGACCTGGGGGGCCTCTGGCGCTCGCAGCCGTGGCTCGCGGGCACGAGCGCCGTGGCCGCCGCCGGGCTCGGGGGCCTGCCGCTCACGGTGGGCTTCTTCAAGGACGAGCTCTTCTTCCATGCGCTCGCGGCGCGGGGGCCCTTCTGGTGCGGAGCCGGAGTGCTCGGCGCGGCGCTGACGCTCGGCTACACCGGGAGGTTGTGGGTGCGCCTGTTCCTCGGCGAGCCGCGCGGCGTGGGCCCCCGGGCACCCGGGGGACTCGTGTGGCCGGTGGGCGTGCTGGGCGCGGCCACGCTCCTGGGCGGCGTGTGGCTCGCGCCCCTGTCGCGTCTGGCCTCGGCGGCGGGCGGGGAGATGAAGGGACACGCGGTGGAGGTGTCGCTCGGCTACCACCTGGACGCGCGGGTGGAGAACCTGCTCGCCCTGGGCGCGTGGACGCTGGGGGCGGCGCTGGTGGCCTCGCGGCGCTGGTGGGAAGCGCGGCTGGTGACGCTCATCCACGCGGCGAGCCAGGTGGGCGCGGAGCGGGTGTACGGCGAGGTGCTGTCCCGGGCGGACGCGCTGTCCGATGCCCTGCGCAACCTGGAGGTGCGAGACTTGCGCGATCGGGTGGCGGCGGTGCTGGTGCCCGCGGGCCTGTTGACCCTGGCGGCGCTGGTGTTCCCTCCTTCGGGAGAGCCGCTCTTCGTCATGGGGCCCGTGGGCCGGGCGGATGTGCCCCTGTTGATGGGGTTGCTCATCGCGGCCGGGGCGGCGGTGGCGGCGCTCGGGGCGGGCAACCACCTCCACCTGGTGATGGTGCTCTCGTGCGTGGGCTTCAGCCTCGCGGGGGTGTTCTCCTTCGCGGCGGCGCCGGACGTGGCCTTCACCGCCGTGCTGGTGGAGACGACCTTCACGCTGCTCTTCGTGGCGCTCCTGTCCCGGCTGCCCCGCAGCAGCCGGGAGCGGGCGCAGACGGAGGCCACGCGGCCGAGGTGGCGCGACTGGCTCTACACGGGCGTGGCGGGCGGCAGCGCCACGGCCATGACGTGGAACGCGCTGTCCCACCTGAGCGAGGAGCGCGTGATGACGCGGCACATCGCCCTGACGGAGTCGGCGCATGCGAAGGACGTGGTGTCCGCCATCATCGCGGACTTCCGTGGCCTGGACACCGTGGGCGAGACGTCGGTGATGGTGGTGGTGCTGCTCGGGGTGATGCACCTGCTGTCGGGGGAGCGCGCGGAATGAACAACGCCTTCATCCAATCCGTGTCGCGCATGCTGTTGCCGCCCGCGCTCGTGGTGGCGGTGGCGGTGTGGCTCAAGGGCTACGTGGAGGCGGGCGACAGCTTCGGCGCGGGGGTGCTCGCGGCGCTGGCGGTGCTCTTGCAATACGTGGCGAGCGGACGCGAGGCGGCGCGGCGGCTGCCCGGAGTCCGCTACGCGCCCCAGGTGGCCGGAGTGGGGTTGCTTCTGTTGTTGGGCGTGGCCTTCGTGCCCTATCTGGGCGGCTACCCGCCCGTCACGCACTTCCCGCGCCCCGGCCAGCCCGTCGCCCACTTCGGCACGGTGGAACTTCACACCGCCGTCGTCTTCGACGCGGGCATCTTCCTCGTGGTGATGGGCTTCGTCGTCACGGCCATCGACGGCCTGTTTTCCCAACGCTCCGGCAAGGAGTCCTCCGAAAGGCCCATGGCGTCCCAGGAGGAGATTCGCTAAAGCGTGCCTGGGGGGAGCTCGAGTCCATACGCGGAAGGGCCGGACGCGATTGCCCGGGCCCACCTCCAGGGAGACTCATCATGTTGAAGCGCTATGGGACCATGGCCGCCGCCGTCACCGTGCTGGCGAGCCAGGTGGGGTGCTACCACACGAAGATCGTCACGGACCAAAGGGCCGAGGGCCGGGAGTACTCGGATCGGCAGTGGTTCACCATCGCCGGCCTCGTGCCGCTGTCCTCGCCTGCGGGGCGCGAGTGCCGCAATGGGCTCGCCCGGGCGGAGAGCCGCATGAGTGGCACGGATTGGCTCATCGGCGTCGGCCTGGGCCTCGCGGGCGGCCTGGTGGGCGCGGCGGCGTGTAACGGTGGCTCCGATGCGCAGCAATACTCCTGCATGACGAGCGGGGCCTCCCTGGCCACCTTCCTGCTCGGCTCGCGCACGGTGGAGTACCGCTGCGCCGCGGGACCTCGCGATGACTACGGGCCTCGCGACGGCTACGGCCCGCCGCGGGGCTACGCGCCGCCGCCGCCTCCTCCTCAGCACTACGCGCCGCCGCCTCCTCCTCCCCAGCACTACGCGCCGCAGCAGGGTTACGCGCCGCAGGAGGCGCCCCCCGAATCCGCCCCCGCGCCGCAGCCCCCGCCTCCGCCTCCCGCGCCGTGAGTCCGGCGCGGGGCCAAGGCCCGGATGACCGCCCGGGTCAGGCGTGCTCGGGCGGACGCGAGGCGCTGAGCACGTCCACGCGGCCCCGCCACAGGCCCCGGGTGGCCCACAGCCACCCCACGCCGTAGAGCAGGGACACCCCGGCCAGGGCCCACGAGGCGCCATTCAACCCCAGGCCCTCGGCGGCGGCGCTGGCGGCGAGCGAGGAGCCTCCCGCGCACAGCGTGGCGAGGCTGAAGTCGAGCCCCATCACCCGGCCGCGCAGCCGGTCCGGCGTGGCCAACTGCAAGCCGTAGGTCGACAGCACCCACTGCGCTCCGCCGCCCAGGTGCGCGAGCAGCACGCACGCGGCGGCGAATCCCAGGGACGGGGCCCAGGGCAGCGCCAGGTACGCGAGCCCATACGTCACCATGGAGCCCCCGCTCACCACGAGCAGCCGGCGCTCGTCATGGCCCGCCCAGCGCTGGCCGAGCAGGGGGCCGAGCAGCGCGCCCAGGCCCCGCGCGGCGAGCAGCAGCCCCACGCCCTCGTCCCCGGCGGAGAACGTCCTCGCGGCGAAGGCGGGCAGCAGTCCCACGATTCCATTGCCGAGCCCCACACCCACCTTGGTGGTGAGCAGCGCGCGCGTCACGGGGCTGTCCCGGGTGGTGCGCCACACCTCGCGCATCTGGTGCCAGGGGCTCTCGGGCGTGGCGGCGCGCGTGTCGGCGCGCTGGAAGGAGCGGCGGATGCCCCGGAGCAGCAGCGCGGAGACGAGGAAGGTGGCGGCGTTGAGCACGAGGCTCGCCTCGCGGCCGAAGGCGAGCGTGGCCAGGCCTCCGAGCGCCGCGCCGACGAAGAGCATGCTGCCCCAGACACTGCCGAGCGCCGCCTGGGCGAGCGGGAGGTCCACGGGGTCGACGACGTTGGGGACGGAGGCCTCGGCGACGGGATCGAAGAAGGAGGAGAGCGCGGAGAGCAGCGCCACGCAGGCGAGCGCGAGCGCCGGGGACTTCCACTGGAGCGCGGCGAGCAGTCCGAGCGCGGGAAGCACGCGCAAGAGGTCCACGGAGATCATCAACCGCCGGCGGTCCACGCGGTCGGCGAGCAGGCCGGCCACGGGGGACAGGAGGCTGGCGGGCAGGACGCTGGCGGCGAAGACGGCGGCCGAGGCGCCCAGGCTACCGGTGGACTCGGTGACGAAGCCGCTGATGGCCACGAAGGCGAACCAATCGCCCAGCATGGACACGAGGGTGGCGAGGAAGAGGCGGCGGTAGTCCGCGTTGCGGCGCAACAGCGCGAGCACGCCGCGCACGGAGACAGAGGAGGCCATGGAGGGGGCGCACACTATCCGGCGCGTGCCCCGCGCGCGACGGCTCTCCATCCAAGTACGATGGGTGCGCGGCTGTAACCCCTGCCGACCCCATGGCGAAGCCGGTTGTTTTTGGTGTTCCCGCGCCGGGATTCTGATTGGTTTGGTCCTTCATGGCTCCCTCAAGAGAAGAACTCATTGCTGTCGTTCGAAAATACTACAGCTCGAACAACGACTTCCTTTTCGAGTTGAAGCCAAGTCCCGAGGACGAGCGGCGTCAGGCGTTATGGACGCAAAGGATCGAAGACATGGGCTCCTGGTACTCATTCAGGGACAAGTTGAGTGAGGAGCTTCCCAACTTCATCACCGGGGAAACGGGCTCAACGAGTGATGGCGCTCTCCGCTGCATCGTCTACCCACCGGAGGCCTCAAGGGTGCCCACATCCAACTGGATTGTCGTGGGATGTGTGAGTATATTGGCGCCTGTCTATTTCGTGTACGGCGTGGAGTGTGACTATGCCGATGGTCGTTTGCGGAATCCAAGGGTAAGCTTCGAGCGGCCTCCATCCAGCATGGATTTCCCAGCCCAGATGGTCGCCAGGACTATTGAGATGGCATTTGGGTACAGTGCCGTTCCTCGTGAGATCGCGGAAACGCCTGTGCCTCTCTTCGCCGGATTGCTGGAACCTCCAAAAACCACGCTGTTCCATGCGCTTTTCACAAACGAGCCGAGTAGCATCCCGTAGTGCGACGCTATCTATGGAGAAGCGCCGACTGGCACGCCACTCCGGGGGGGTGATGATGGAGCCACCTACACCATGGGCGTGGACGTTGGAGGGCGGTTGAGGAGACCTAGGAAAGGGGGCCTGCTACGCTGCCGGGCAGATCATGTCCTCCTCTCCTGTTTCACGCTCCGTGCCCGCGTCGGCGGCCTCCGAGCGCGCGTTGATGTCCCGGCTGGCCGAGCACCTGGAGCGCGTCATCCGGGGCAAGCGCGAGGCGTTGGAACTGGTGGTCTGCGCCGTGGCGGCCGGAGGCCATGTGCTCCTCGAGGACGTGCCGGGCACGGGCAAGACGACGCTCGCCAAGGTGCTGGCCTCGGGTATCGGCGGGGCCTTCAAGCGGGTGCAGTTCACCCCGGATCTGTTGCCCACGGACATCATCGGCTCGTCCATCTTCTTGCCCCAGGAGGCCCTGTTCCGCTTCCGGCCGGGGCCGCTGTTCGCCAACGTGCTCATCGCGGATGAGATCAACCGCGCCTCGCCGCGCACGCAGTCCGCGCTCCTGGAAGCGCTCAGCGAGGGGCAGGTGACGGTGGACGGGCAGACGCACGTGCTCGCGCCGCCCTTCCTGTGCCTGGCCACGCAGAACCCGGTGGAGTTCCATGGCACCTACCCGCTGCCCGAGGCGTCGTTGGATCGCTTCGCCGTGCAGCTCTCGCTCGGCTACCTGCCCGAGGACGAGGAGCGCGCGCTGTTGATGACACGCTCGGGGCCGCCGCCGCTGGAGGACCTGCGGCCGGTGTGCACGCTGGAGGAGGTGGTGCGGTTGCAGGAGCGGGTGCAGGAGGTGCGGCTGGAGGAGTCGGTGGCGGACTACCTGCTGCGAATCGTGCAGGCGACTCGCGGGCACCCGAGTCTGCGGCTGGGCGTGTCCACACGCGGGGCGCTCCTGTACGGGCGCATGGTGCGGGCACGGGCGCTGATGCAGGGCCGCGACTACGTGCTGCCCGAGGACTTGAAGGCGCTCGCGGTGCCAGTCCTGGCCCATCGCCTGGTGCTCGATACGCGAGCGCGCTACGCGGGCTCGGACAAGCGGGTGCTCCTGGGGGAACTGGTCGGCACGGTGCCGGTGCCGAGGTAGGGCTTCCCTGGCCCGGTTGTTGCGAATATTGCGTTGGGTATCACGTGATACTTTGTCCTCTGATACTGGAGCTGATGACAGGGTCTCGCCGGGAGGGTGGCGACATGGGAACCGAACTCAATCTGAATGAAATGGCGCCCCCGAGTGGGGCCGAGGCCGAGAAGGCCGCCGAAGCGGTCCGGATGTTGGCGCCGCTGCTCAAGGGCTCCAAGCGCCGCTCCCCTGACGTCCTGCTGCGGTCGGCGGTCCCCGACGCGCAGGAGACCATCTCCATTCCCCGGGGCGCGTTCGCGCTGTTCGTCCAGATCCTGGAGCAGATGGCCCAGGGCAACGCGGTGACGCTCGTGCCCATCCATGCCGAGCTGACCACCCAGGAGGCCGCCCACCTGCTCAACGTGTCCCGGCCCTTCCTCATCGGACTGCTGGACCAGGGGAAGATTCCCTTCCACAAGACCGGCACCCATCGCCGCATCCGCTTCGAGGATCTGCTCGCCTTCAAGCGCGAGCAGGAGCGGCGCCAGGAAGAGGCGCTGAGTGAACTGGCCGCCGAGGCCCAGAAGCTCGATCTCGGCTACTAGCGGATGGCCCCCCCGCGCCGCTGGTCGTTCTTCATGCCGGCCGAGGAACACGGGTTCATCCGTGTCCTCGCGGACCGTTACCATGGGTGGTTCACCCCCGTGGGCCGCGTGGTGCTGTGGACGGTGCTCGCCACGGGCTTCCTGCTCCTGGGCGGACTCGCCACCCCGCTCATCCTCTTCTTCTCTTTCGCCTTCAGCGCGCTCGCCGCCGCCGTGCTGGTGGGGCTGCCCTTCCGGCCGCGCGTGTCGCTCACCCGGCTGCTGCCTCCGCCCGTGTCCGCCGGGGATACGCTCAGCTACCGCGTGCGCGTGCTCAACACCGGCCGTCGTCCCGTGCGCCACCTCGTGGTGGAGGAGCGCGGCCTGCCCGCCGAGCTGCGGCGCGTGGACGAGCCGCCCGTCATCGACGTGCTCGGCCCGGGTGAGTCCACCGAGGTGACGCTGCGCCTCAGGTGCACCACCCGGGGCGTCTATGTGCTCGGCGGGCTCCAGGCCTCGAGCGTCTTTCCGGCGGGGCTGGTGAAGAGCGCCCGGCGCTCGGGTTCCCAGGATCGGGTGCTCGTCTACCCGCGCTTCACGCCGCTCGACTCGCTCGACGTGCCTCACGGGCGCAACCACCAGCCCGGCGGTATCGCCGTGGCCAGTCAGGTGGGCGAGTCCACCGAGTTCTCCGGCACGCGCGACTGGCACGAGGGAGACCGGCCCCGGGACATCCACTGGCCCTCGTTCGCGCGCACGGGCCGCCTGGTGGTGAAGGAGTACCAGGAGGAGTTCTTCGTGCGGCTGGCGCTGGTGCTGGACGTGCAGTCGCGCTCGCGGCGGGAGGACGAGCTGCTGGAGCGGGCGCTGTCGCTCGCGGCGGGGCTGGCGGACGTGCTGGCGCGGCAGGAGTACCTGCTCGACGTGTTCGCCGCGGGCACGCGGGTGTTCCACTTCCAGGCGGGGCGGGCGCTCGCGCACGTGGAGCACATCCTCGAAATCCTCGCGGCGCTCGAGGCCGGGGAGCGGTTGGACGTGGACGCGCTGGAGGCGGTGCTCCTGCCCGAGGCGAGCCGCCTGTCGGCCGTGCTCTTCGTGGTGACGGACTGGGAGCCGAGGCGAGCGGCGCTGGTGGCGCGGCTGGAGGAGCGGGGCGTGGCGGTGCGGGTGTTCGCGGTGCGCTCGGACGGGCCTCCCGAGGAGCTGGCCCCCGAGGCCCGGAGGGTGGCGTCATGAGTCCCAAGCTGGGGCGACTGTTCGAGCTGATGCCGGTGATGGCGGCGCTCGCGCTGCACGCGGTGGCGCATGGCCGGTGGCTCGTGGTCGCGCCGGTGATGGTGGGGCTCCTGGCCGCGGTGGCGAGGGACGCGCGGGTGGCCTATACGCCGGCGAGGTTGATCGCCTCGGGGGTGCTCGGCGCGGGCGTGGGCACGGCCATGTTGTGGGTGAGCCTGCCGCCCACGGGTGTTTTTCCTCCCGGCTTCTTCGGCCCCCTGTGCGGCGCGCTGGCGGGCCTGTGCGTGTTCTGCGCCCTGGGCCGCGAGCGTCACTTCTCCTGGACGTACGCGTGCCTCCTGGCGGCGCTCAGCCTGCGGGTGCACGGGCTCGGCGAGGGCATCTGGGTGTTGCTGGCGGTGGTGCTCGGCGTGCTCGCGGTGGCCTTCCGCGAGAGTGGCTTGATGCGCTCGGGGGCGCGGGGAGTCGTGGGCTTTGGCGTGTTCGTCGCGCTGCTCACGGGAGGCACGGCGTTGATGGTGGCCACGCTGTGGCGGGCCGAGGGCAAGTTCGTGGATTTGCTCTACCAGATGACGCGCGGGGCGACGCCCGGCATGGGGGTGGACTTCCAGTCCCAGGTGGACCTGCGCACGGTGGAGCGCAAGCCGCGCGGCTCCGAGCAGCCCCTCCTGCTCCTCTCGGGCGAGGCGCCCTCCCGGTTGCGCACGCGGGTGTTCGACGAATTCGATGGAACGCGGTGGACGACGTCGGACGCGCTGGCGGGCACGCGGCTCGTTCCTCCGCCGGAGGGGAGCCAGGAGGAGGCCCGGTGGCTGACGGTGACGCTGTTGTCCTCGGTGGGCCGGTGGTTGCCGACGCCCGCGGGCACGCGCGCCGTGGAGGGCATGCCGTTGCAGGTGTGGGGCGGCTGGGTGTGGACGGGGTTGGAGCTGGCGGGCACGCCGCTCGCGTTGCACGTGGAGGGGGCGGAGCGCCTGCCCTCCGAGGAGCCGCCGGGGCCGCTGCTCACCACGCTGCCCGAGGCCCTGCGCGAGGAATTGCATCCCCTGGCGCTCGGGCTCACGGCGAAGGCGGCCACGCCGAGGGAGAAGGCGCGGGCGTTGGAGGCGTACTTCCGCGAGGGCTACGAGTACTCGCTGAACGTGGACCTGTCGGGCGAGGGCAGCGCGCTGGCGGTGTTGGTGCGCGAGAAGCGCGCGGCGTACTGCACTTATTTCGCGAGCGCGATGGCGGCGCTGCTGCGCTCGGTGGAGGTGCCCGCGCGGGTGGTGGGGGGCTTCGCGATGGGGGACTCGAATCCGCTCATGGGGGCGACGATGGTGCGCGAGCGGGACGCGCACGCATGGGTGGAGGTGTACCTCGCGGACGAGGGGCGCTATGTGGCGTTCGATCCAACGCCGTGGCGCAGCCGGGACGAGGAGCTGGGGCTCGCGGGAGACAAGCCGGGGCTCGGGGGCCAGGTGTTCGAGGCGATGGGCATGTACCTGCGGGAGCTGGGCGCGGGCCTGTACCACCAACCGCTGGCGCGGGCGAAGGCGCTGGTGGGCTCGCCGGGGTTCTGGGTGCTGGTGATCGCGGGGGTGCTGTGGCGGTGGCGCTCGAGGCGGGTCGAGCGCGGGCCGGTGGTGAGGCGGAAGGGGCTGGGGACGCGGGACACGAAGCTCGCGGCGGTGTACGCGCGCTATTTGAAGACGCTCAAGAGGCGGGCGGGCCTGGTGCCGCACCTGGCGGAGACGGACGACGAGCTGCTCGCGCGGCTGCGGGCGGCGAGAGGCGAGGCGGTGGCGGGACTCGCGGAGGGGTTCCTCGCGCACTACCGCGAGGCGCGCTACCGAGGGGAGGCCGTGGCCTCCGAGCAGGTGGGCGAGTGGGTGGCGCGGCTGGACGCGGCGCTGCGCGCGCCAGGGGCGTGACTCGCCTCACCGGACGGGCGCGAAGCAGGCCTCCACGTCGGTGTCGCGCACCTCGGCGAGCGTGGGCGGGTTCCACCGGGGCTTCTGATCCTTGTCCACCAGCACCGCGCGGATGCCCTCGCGGAAGTCCGGCCGCGCGGTGCAGTGCTGGCTCAGCCGGTACTCCACCTCCACCAGCTCGTCGTAGGGGAGGCTCCGGCCGATCCTCAACTGGCGCAGCGTCACCTTGAGGCTCGTGGGGCTCATGCGCCCGAGCGTGGCGCGCGTCTCCTCGGCCCACGGGGTGCCCTCGACCGCGAGCGCCGCCAGGATGTCCTCGACGCTCCCTCCCGCGAAGCACCGATTCAGCGCCGCCGCGCGGGTGCTCAATGCCGACTCCCCCGGCTCCGTGGCGAAGCGGGAAATCACCCGGGTGGCCACGTCATGCGCCGGCCCCGTGCTCCAGTCCGCCGCGCCGAGCGCGTCCACCACCGCGTCCAACCGCTCGTGCGGTACGTGGGCCGTGGCGTACCCGAGCCACCGCGCGTCCGCGGCATTCGCGCGCGCCCCGGTGAGCCCCAGGTACGTGCCCGCCTCGCCGGGGAAGCGCGGGAGGAACCAGCCGCCGCCCACGTCGGGGAACAGACCGATGCCCGTCTCGGGCATGGCGAGCACCAGCCGCTCGGTGACGACGCGGTGCGAGCCGTGCATGGACAACCCCAGCCCTCCGCCCATGCAGATGCCATCCACGAGCGCCACATAGGGCTTGGGATAGTGGTGGATGAGCCGGTTGAGCGCGTACTCCTCGCGGAAGAAGGCGCGCACCAAGGGCTCCTCGCCCTCGGGAGGGGGCTGGCCCACGGTGGCTGCCACGGCCCTCACGTCCCCGCCCGCGCAGAAGGCCCGGCCGCCCGCGCCGCGCACCACCACGGCCTTCACCTCGGGGTGGGCCGCCCAGGCCTCGAGCGCCGGGGTGAGCGCGCGGATCATCCCCAGGTCCAGCGCGTTGAGGGCCCTGGGACGGTTGAGCGTCACCAGGCCCAGGGGCCCCCGCTTCTCCAGCAGCACATCCGGATTCATGCCACCGGGGATAGCATGCGCTGGGGCTACTCGATGAGCGTCATCCACCCGTGGCGGTCCGGCTGGGTGCCGTACTGGATGCCGGTGACGGCGTCGTACAGGCGCTTGGACAGCTCGCCCAGCCGGCCATCGCCGATCTTCAGCTCGCCGTCCTGGAAGCCCAGCCCGCCCACCGGGGAGATGACCGCCGCGGTGCCCGTGCCGAACACCTCGCGCAGCTCGCCCTTCTGGTGGGCCTCGCGCAGCTCGTCGATGGACAGCTTGCGCTCGCTCGTCCTCACGCCCCAGTCGCGCAGGAGCGTCAGCACGCTCTCTCGGGTGATGCCCGGCAGGAAGGTGCCGTCCAGGGGCGGGGTGACGACCTCGTCGCCGATGCGCACGAAGAGGTTCATGGTGCCCACCTCCTCGATGTAGCGGTGCTCGAGCGCGTCCAGCCACAGCACCTGCGCGTAGCCGCGCTTCTTGGCCGCCACGGACGCCTGGAGGCTCGCCGCGTAGTTGGCCGCCGCCTTCGCGCCGCCGATTCCCCCGGGCGCCGCGCGCGTGAGCTGCTGCTCCACCCAGATGCGCACCGGCTCCACGCCGTTGGTGAAGTAGCCGCCTACCGGACTGAGGATGACGAAGAAGATGTACTTGTCCGCCGGGCGCACGCCCAGGAAGGCCTCGGAGGCGATCACCACCGGGCGCACGTACAGGGACGTGCCCGGCGCGCTCGGCACCCAGTCCGCATCCAGCTTCACCAGGGCCTGGATGGCCTCGCGCGCCAGCTCGGGGGGCAGGGGTGCCATGCTCAGCCGCTCGGCGCTGGACGACAGCCGGGCGCAGTGGTCCGCGAGGCGGAAGGCGCGCAAGCGTCCGTCCTGGCCGCGGAACACCTTGGAGCCGTCGAACACGGACTGGGCGTAGTGCAGCACCGCCGCCCCGGGGTCCAGGCCGAGGGGCCCGTGGGGCAGGATGCGCGCCTGGTGCCAGCCTCGTTCCGTCGAGTAGTCCATGCGGAACATGTGGTCGGTGAAGTACTTGCCGAAGCCGAGCACGTCCGAGGGGGCGGGCTTGGCCTTCGGGGGGGAGGCGCGGTGGACCTCGATGGGGGGCAGCATGGCGTCGGCTCCTCGTGGGCGGGGGTCAACCCCAGGGGGGGCGTGATTCCCACGGACGTGTTTCGTGACAATGCCGGTGGAAATCGGGACAATGAGTTACGTGGGGTCTCAACCTTCGTCAAGTGTACCGATTGTCACCATGACAATCTGGAGTCCGGATCTGCGTGAGCGCACGGGTCCGCTGTATCGAGTCATCGCGGATGCGCTCGCGGAAGACAGGGCGGCGGGCAGGCTCGCGCCGGGCGCGCGTCTGCCAACGCACCGGGAGCTGGCCGAGCGATTGGGCGTCACGGTGGGCACGGTGACGCGCGCGTACGCGGAGGCGGAGAAGCGCGGCCTGGTGCGGGGCGAGGTGGGCCGGGGCACGTACGTGAGGGCCGACGGCGTGCCCGCGCACATGCCCGCGCCGATGGACGTGGGGGATGAGGCCTCGCCCGTGGAGCTGGGCGTCAACGCGCCCGCGACGCCCGAGGGGGACCCGGCGAGCACCGCGCTGCGCAAGTCCCTGGAGGAAGTGGGCCGCTCGCCGCGCCTGACGGAGCTGCTCGCCTACCAACCGGCGGCGGGCGCCCTGACGCACCGCGAGGCGGGAGCGGCGTGGGCGGCGCGCTTCGGCCTGAAGGCGAAGCCCGAGCAGGTGGTGGTGTGCGCGGGGGCGCAGCACGCCATGGAAGTCGCGCTGGCGGCGCTCGCGAAGCCGGGGGACACGCTCGTCACCGAGGCGCTCACCTACCCGGGCATCAAGGTGCTGGCGCGCCGCTTCCAGTTGAGGGTGCAGGGGCTGGCGCTGGACGCCGGGGGGATTGTTCCCGAGGCCCTGGAGGCCGCGTGCCGCGCGGGCCCGGTGCGCCTGCTCTACACCCAGCCCACGTGTCACAACCCCACGGGCATGGTGCAGAGCGAGGAGCGGCGGCGCGCGCTGGCCGAGGTGGCGCGGCGGCACGGGGTGTTGGTGTTGGAGGACGACTCCTATGGCCTGTTGCCCGCGGTGAGGCCGCCGCCCTTGTCCACCTTCCTGCCCGAGGCGAGCTACTTCATCGCCGGGGTGTCCAAGCTGCTCACGCCGGGGTTGCGCATCGGCTACCTGGTGGCGCCGGCGCGAGCGCGGGGCGAGCGCCTGGCGGAGGAGGTGGGGCTCGCGTCGTTGATGACGACGCCGCTGATGGCGGAGGTGCTGTCGCGCTGGGTGGAAGATGGAACGGCGGACGCGCTGGTGGTGCGCCAGCGGAGCGAGACGGCCGAGCGGCGGGCGCTCGCGCGCCGGGTGTTGGGCGGCGAGGGCGTGCGCTGGGGGGACGGAGGCGCGGAGGCGCTCTACCACCTGTGGCTCGCGCTGCCCGAGGGGCGGGGGAGCGAGGAGTTCGTGGCCCAGGCGCGGCGGCACGGGGTGTCGGTGACGTCGGCGGACCTGTTCTGCACGGGGCCGGGACCGGGGCCGGCGGCGGTGCGGGTGTGCATCGGCTCGCCGCGCACGCGCGCTCAGTTGGCGCGGGGCTTGCGGCGTCTGCGCGAGGTGATGGACGCGGGTCCCGAGCCCCAGGCCGCCATCGTGTGAGGCGCACAACAGCCTCGCGCGGCCCCTCGCCCCTCGCTTGACGGCTCCCAGGGTGGAGTGTTGTGTAGAAATCCGTGGCCACCCCCCTGGATCTGACCGCGCAGTCCGAACGTCTCACCGCGCTCGAGGCGGACAACGCGCGCCTGCGAGAGGCCCTGCGCGAGCACGAGACCTATCAGCTCGTGGAGCAGGAGCTGACGCCCCAGGTCTTCTGGTCGGCGGACCCCGAGGGCCGTATCACCCGCGTGCCCGCTCGTGGGCTGGAGGTGACGGGGCTCGCGAGCGAGGAAGCACTCGGGGACAACTGGCTGCGGCTGGCCCACCCGGAGGATCGCGCGGCGATGAGCGCGACGTGGGCGCGGGCCGTGACCTCGGGGAATACCTACGACGCGGAGTACCGCATGCGGGCCGCGGATGGCCGCTACCGCTGGATGCATTCGCGGGCCCTGCCGTGGAGGGATGCCCAGGGGCGGATCCTCGGCTGGCACGGCGTGACGCAGGACGTGCATGACCGGCGCAGCGCCGTGGACGCCTTGCGCGAGCTGAACGAGACGCTGGAGTCGCGCGTGGCCGAGCGCACGCACGAGCTCGCGGCGGCCAATGAACGGCTCCAGGCGGAGATGGGCGAGCGCGAGCGCGCCGAGCAGGCGCTGCGCCAGGCGCAGAAGATGGAGGCGGTGGGGCAGCTCACGGGCGGCATCGCGCACGACTTCAACAACCTGCTCTCCGGCATCATGGGTTCGCTGGCGCTGCTGGAGAAGCGGTTGGAGCTGGGCCAGGTGGAGCAGGCGGGGCGCTACATCCGCGCGGCCACGTCCTCGGTCAACCGCGCGGCGGCGCTCACCCACCGGCTGCTCGCCTTCTCACGGCGCCAGCCGCTCGAGCCCCGGCCGGTGGATGCCCACAAGCTCCTCGCGAGCCTGGAAGAGCTCGTCCGCCGCACGATCGGCCCGTCCATCCAACTGGAGGTGTCCGTGGGGGAGACGTTGTGGCCCACGCTGTGCGATCCGAACCAGTTGGAGAACGCGCTGCTCAACCTGGTCATCAACGCGCGCGACGCGATGCCCTCGGGGGGGCGGCTGCGGCTGGAGACGGTGAATACGCACCTGGGGCCCCACGACGTGGCGGCGCAGCGCGACGTGCTCCCGGGTGACTACGTGTGCATTCGCGTGTCCGACACGGGCAGCGGCATGACGCCGGACGTCATCACCCGGGCCTTCGAGCCCTTCTTCACCACCAAGCCGCTGGGCCAGGGCACGGGCCTGGGCCTGTCGATGATCTACGGCTTCGTGAAGCAGTCGGAAGGGCACGTGCGCATCGACAGCCGGGTGGGTGAGGGCACGCGCGTGGCGTTGTTCCTGCCGCGCTTCGAGGGGGCCGTGGACGAGGCGGGGGCGGTGGCGGGCGCGGCGGAGACGCCTCGGGCCGAGGGCGAGACGGTGCTGGTGGTCGAGGACGAAGCGCTCTTGCGCGAGCTGGTGGTGGAGATCCTCGGGGAGCTGGGCTACCGCATCATCGAGGCCGCGGATGGCCCGGAGGGCCTCAAGGTGGTGCAGTCCAAGAAGCAGCGCATCGATCTGCTCGTCACGGACATCGGATTGCCGGGGCTCAACGGACGCCAGTTGGCGGACGCCGCGCGCGAGTCGCGTCCAGGACTCAAGGTGCTCTTCATGACGGGCTACGCGGAGAACGCCGTCTTCGGCAATGGCCTGGACTCGGGCATGCAGATGATCACCAAGCCCTTCAATCCGGACGCGCTCGCCTCGCGGGTGCGGGAGATGTTCGAGGCGTGAAGGCGCGCGGAAACGTTCCGTAACGGACGTGGCCGGGAGGCCCCGGCGAGGCGTGGGCCCCTCGGCGTGGTGGCCCCTGTATGAGGAGGGAGATATGCGTCCTCCTCGCTTCTTCTCTCCGCTCCCACCCGGGAGGCCCGTCTGAACGCCGCCGTGGCCCTGACGGTGGGGATTCTCTTCGGCGTGGGGGTGATGCTCACGTTGAGGCGGGACCTGGTGCGCATGGCGGCCGGGGGCCTGCTCGTCACCAACGCCGCCATCCTCTTCACGCTCTCCACGGGCTTCGCCCACCGGGGCGAGCCGCTGCTGCCGGACGTGGACGGCCGGCCCATGACGGACCCCCTCGCCCAGGCGCTGGGGCTCACGGCCATCGTCATCGGCTTCGCCACCTCGGCGCTGCTGCTCGCGCTCGTCTACCGGATGCACGAGCAGCATGGCTCCATCGACCTGCGGGACATGGTCCACGCGGAGCTGGAGGAGGAGCGCACGCTCAACCGGGAGCCCGAGCCGCCGGAGGACGCCTGATGCCGTTGGTGTTGCCGCTCATGGGCGCCTGGGGGCTCGCGGCGGTGCTCGCCTTCCTGGATGGGCGGCGCAAGGCCGTGGCGTGGTGCGCGGTGGTGGGACTCGCCGGGGTCCTCGCCGCGAGCCTGGCCCTGCTGCCCGCGGCCATGTCCGGCGCCACGCCGCAGCTCGTGGCGGGCGGCTGGCCCGAGGGGGTGGGCATCCGCCTGCGCGCGGATCTGCTGTCGGTGCTCTTCTGCGCGGTGACCAACGCGGTGCTCCTGGTGGCGCTGCTGTGCGAGCTGCTGGAGGGCATTGGCACGCGCAGCTTCCCGGCGCTGGTGCTCTTCCTGTCCGCGGGGCTCACGGGGGCCTTCCTGACGGCGGACGTCTTCAACTTCTACGTCTTCTTCGAGCTGTCCATGGGCTCGGCCTTCGCGCTGGCGGGCTACGGCCGGGGCGTGTCTCCGTTTCGAGCGGGCTTCACCTTCGTGGTGGTGAACCTGATGGGCTCGGTGCTCTTCCTCACGGCGGTGGTGATGCTCTACCAGGCCACGGGGACGCTGGACATGGCGAGCATCTCCGAGTGGGTGGCCAATCCCCACACGCGGCGGCTGGACGTGGCGGGGGCGCTGCTCTTGAGCGCCTTCGGGGTGAAGCTGGGCCTGTTCCCCTTCCACTTCTGGGCGCCCGCGGTGTACCGGGGCGTGAGCACGCCCATCGCGGCCATCCTCGCGGGAGCGCTGGCCAACATCGGCGGCTACGGGCTGGTGCGCTTCGGCCCGGGGCTCTTGAGCGACGCGCTCGCGTACTCGGACTGGGTGCTGGCGGTGCTCGGGGCCGCGAGCCTCGTGTACGGAGCCTTCCTGGCGCTCGCGCGGCAGGTGCCCGCCGAGGTGCTGGCGTACTCCTCCATCGCCCAGGCGGGCTACATCTTCACGGCGTTGGGACTGGGCTCGACGCGCGGGGTGGCGGCGGCGGTGCTGCTGTCGCTGTCGGGCTCGCTGGACAAGTCGGTGCTGTTCCTGGCCACGGGGCTCAAGGGCACGCGGGCGCGGGCGGCCTTCGCGGCGGCGGCGTTCAGCTCGGCGGGACTGCCCCTGTCGGTGGGCTTCCTCGCCAAGACGGAGCTCTTGAGCGCGGCGCTGCGCGAGGAGCGCTGGTGGCTGGCGGGCTTCGTGGTGCTCTCGAGCGTGCTCTTCCTGGTGGCGCTCTTCCGGACGTTCCAGCGCCTGTACTGGGTGGACTCCAAAGCGCACGAGTCGCCCGGCGCGGGGGCGGGAGGGGTGGTGCTGGGGCTGGCGCTGGTGGGCGTGGCGGTGGGCGTGTGGCCCGAGCCCCTGCTCGCCTTGAGCATGCGCGTGGCGGACGCGCTCGCCCAGGGAGTGGAGCCATGACGCGCTGGGTGGGGCCGTGGCTGCTGCTCACCGGGGTGTTCCTCCTCATGGTGGGCAGCGTGGACCCGTGGAATGTGCTGGTGGGGGCGGGGGTGGCGGCGGTGCTGCTGCTGTGGAGCGGGCGCTGGCTGATGGAGGGAAAGCGGCCCGGGAAGCTGGGCCCGAGGCGGTTGTGGGGCTTTGGGGTGTTGGTGCTCGCGGTGCTGGCGGACGTGGTGCGAGGCACCTGGCGGATGATGCACGTCATCCTGGGGCCGAGTCCGGGGGCGAACCAGGGGGTGGTGGAGGTGCCGCTGGGCGAGCGCACGGAGGGGGGCGCGCGGGTGTCGGCGCTGGTGGCGTCGATGGCGCCGGGCTCGGTGCTGTTGGAGATCGATTGGGAGCGGCGGGTGATGCGCTTCCACATGGTGGATGCGTCGCGGGCGGACGAGTTCCGCGCGGACATGGAGCGGTTCTACCGGGAGCGCCAGCGGGCGGTGTTTCCCTGAGGGACAGGAGGCCGGAGGTGCACGACGGGGTCTTCTACGTGGCGCTGGTGTGGCTGATGGGGCTGCTGGCGGTGCTGGTGGTGCTGGCGGTGAAGGCGCGCTCGACGCTGGACGTGGTGCTGGCGCTGGACACGCTGGGGCTGGTGTTCGTGGCGGTGCTGGGGCTGTTCAGCGCGTGGCGGGGGATCACGGGCTACCTGGACGCGGCGCTGGTGCTGGCGCTGGTGTCCTACGTGCAGACGGTGGCGGCGACGCGGCTGCACACGGGCCAGAAGGCGAGGCCGCGATGATGCACGAGGCGCTGCGGTGGGTGGCGGACGTGCTGGTGCTGGTGGGGCTCGTGGCGGTGACGGTGTCGGTGGTGGGCATCATCCGCATGAGGGGCGTGCTGATGCGGGTGCAGGCGGCGGGGCAGGCGGTGCTGGTGGGCATCATCATCGTGCTGATGAGCGCGGTGGGCTCGGGAGAGTGGGCGCTGGTGGGGAGGGCGGTGCTCGTGGCCGTGTTCCTGTTGTTCTCCGCGCCCCTGTCCGCGCACGCTATCGCCCAGGCTGCCGCTCACGAGCGGGAGACGAAGGCGGAGGGGGAGGAGCCCTCGGATTCGAACGCGGAGAAGTGAGAGGCCGGGGCTACTTCGTGTTCCGGCTCGCGATGATCTGCCGCAAGTGGGGGAGTTCCGCCTGGGTGATGGGGTGCTCGGGACCGAAGGCGTCGCGAAGCGCGGTGATGGCCCGCCGTGCCCGCTTGGCGGCGCTCTTCCGGTTCAACGCATACTCAATCCGCGCGAGCCAACCGAACGTCAGGGCGGTGTAGGGATGTTTCTCTCCCAGGTGCCTCTGGTTCAGGGAGGACGCACGCGACATGAGGGGTTCGGCTTCCGCGAACCGCTGCTGTTTCGCCAGGAGGGCGCCGAGGATGTGCAGCGCGGGCGCGAGGTCGATGTGCTGGGTGCCCACCGCCTTCTCCAGGGTGGAGAGTGATTGGCGAAGCGTTTCTTGCGCCTCGGCGTAACGGCCTTGTTCCTCGAGGATCAATGCGAGCTGGTGAAGGTGCCTGGCATATTCCGGAGCGTTCGAGCCGACGATTTCCGCATCGAGGGCGAGGGCCTGACGCATCGACGCTTCCGCTTCGGTGAACCGGCCCTGCCTCCTGCGCACTCGCGCCAGTTCATGGAGCGATGAGGCATAGCCCGAGGATCGTGGACCCGTTGTTTGTTCAAGGATGGTCCTGGACCGGAGGAGCAGCGCATCGGCCTCGGCGAGCCGTTCCTGGTCAATGCGCAAGATGGCCAGATCATGAAGTGAACGGGCATAGTCCGGATGGTGAGGACCCAGGGCTTGCTCTTGGATGCTCAAGGCACGCAGCAGGGCCTTTTCCGCCTCGTCGAATTTGCCCTGCTGGCGGAGGATCCATGCCATTTTATAGAGTGAATGCGCATGGGCGGGATCCGACGGGCCGAGTGTCCGCTCCTCGAGTGCCAGGCACTCGTGCAGGACCTTTTCCGCTGCGGGATAGCGTCCTTGCTTCTCGAGCACATCGGACAAGTCGCCCAGCAAGGACATGAAAGCAGGGGACCGCTCGCCGAGTTCGGTCTTGGTGGTGGCCAGGGCTTGGCGCAACAGCTTCTCGGCTTCGAAGTACTTGCCTTGGCTGGAGAGGACCTGGGCCAGGAGATGGCGCGACGCGGCGATGTCCGGGTGGGGTGACGTGTATGTCTTCTTGTCCTTGGAAAGGGCCTGGCGGAGCAGCTTTTCCGCTTCGGCATTTTCGCCCTTCTCATGGAGCACATATGCCAGCATGTGCTGAAGCCAGGAGCGCGACACGTCGGACAACTGATTCTTCTCCGCGAACTGATGCCGCAGGAGTGTTTCGGCTTCGACGAGCCTTCCTTCCTCTCGGAGCACGTTGACGAGTGCGCCCCATCTGGCGGGCTCGACCGCTTCCGTGCGTTGGGCCCATGCACGTGCCACATCCATGTCTCCGGCGGACAGGGCGAGGTTGGTCAACCCCTCCCAGAATTCACCTGTCCGCTGCCGGCTCCGGAGCAACGCTTCCGTGATGTGAAGGGATGGATTCAATCCCTCGAGATCCTTCGGTGGGTGACGTGTTCCACTCCATGCGGACCACCAGACCGCGTCCTCGGCATCGATTGGCTCGCCTTGGTTCATCCTTTGAAGGAGCTGCCCTCTTCTGGATGCGTGAAGTGACCGGAATTCAGACATGGCCCCGAAGGCGCGCATGACGGGTGGAGCCGCTCGCTGCCGGACCCGGTCGTCCTCCGTATTCAAACCCCATGCGATGCTCAACTCACCAATGCGCCGACCCGGATCCACCGCTTCACGGAGTTCTTTTTCAAGCGTCGCTTCGACAACGCCCTTCTCCAGGAGCTGGCGCGAGAGTTGGACGGACTCGGGCTCCAACTGGAGCAATGCCGCGAGTCGGCCCGGCCGGTGAGCCCCTGCTTCCGCGAGGGCGGCGCGTGCATCATCGAGCGCCATCATGCGCCCGTGGACCGTGCTCCATCCCTCGCTGCGCACGGAGGCGTCCTCCAGGAAGCTCGGCGTCCGGCGCCGCGCTTCGGCGAGTGCCCACCGGACGCGCCGCAATCGGATATCCCCGTCCACCTCCGTCCAGGCGATCCACTCTCCCCGGTGATCCTTGGCCTCGGCGACCAGTTCCTCGTATGGCCTGGCGGCGCTGACCCTGCACAGCTTCCGGCGGGGCCGCGCCGCTGCAAAGGCTGTCTCCAGGTCACCGCCCGCCCATACGATGCCAGGAGCGCGGACCGCCAGCGCGGCGCGGATGCCCGCCACGGCGAACGGCGCCGGGCCCGGAGGACAGTCCACCCGGAGCGACATCCAATCGACGAAGTCCACGGCGCCGCGCGAGAGAGCCACGGACACTTCCCTCGTACAGAACAACACGACACGCAGTTGCCGGGAGGCGAAGATCGGACGGTTGAGGTTCAGCCAGTCCGTGTCTGCCTCACGGGGAACCAGCACGACCGTCGAGCCCGGCGCGACTTCCGCCATCCGTTGCGCCTCGGTATGGACCTCCAACTCGGGGGCGATGGGGAGCAATGCTCGCACCAACTCCCCCAACCGCTCCGGGCGCGCATGGTCCACGAGGAGTATCACTCCCGAGCGGGATAGCTCCAGCGAGACCTTCAGCCTGCGGAGCCAGCCGGAGAGGCTTGCACGAGGTGCATCGTGAGCAGGGGATGGGGGTAGTACCATTCGGAGTCGTTGGGATAGGGCAACAGGTGCTGGTAGTCGAGCAGCTCATACGCCAGCGTGCCAGAAGGCAGCCGATGCTCGGGATCCTTCACCACTTCCTCCAGGAGCCGGATGTGGTCCTTGTTCAGTCCCGTTTCCTGTCTCAAACGCCACTCGTCGAGCACTTGTTTCATCAGCTCGGGCGTCGCGCTGGGGACGTCCTCATCCCAGGCTAGCTCGGCGAGCGAGCGGATGAATCGGACGAAGTCCCGGGAACGCCCTCCGGAGCGATAGGCCAGCTCCGTGAGCTGCTCCTCGCTCACCAGTCCTCGGGCCAGCTCTCCCAGATCGTCGATGCGCCGGGCATACAGCTCCTGGAAGAAACGAACGCCCAGGCCGGGCCGCTCGGGATGGTCATGGTCGAGCACCGGTTCGTTGACCAGGGGCATGAGCTTGAAGCCCTGGATGCCGGCGGTGGCGTGATGGTGCCGCAGGGCGGCCGGGCCGCAGACTACGAGCGGGCACTGGAGCTGGGAGAGCAGTTGGGACTCGACGAACAGGGCCTTGGCGCGAGGCAGATCCCGGATGCGATCCAGGCCGTCGATGACGAGCAACACCTTGCGATGTTTGGATTGGACCTCGCCGATGAGGACATTGACGGCGCCCAGGAGCTCCTGCACGTGCCGGTCCTGATCTGGCAGGGTCTTCTCGCTGCGTCCGAGTGGCAGGGTCCAGTTGCGCAGCGCGCCAACCACGCTCTTGATGCTCTTGGCGCCGATGGCCACGCCTTGCGCCTCTAGACCCAAGGCCCCCGTAGTGGCGAGCGTCGCGCCCAGGTCCATGGCTTCCTTGGCGAACGTGCCCAGGTCGAGCTGTGGAGCGGGCGCGCCCGCCGTGGTCGCCAGGGTCTGCCAAGCCTTCCCGAGGTTCTTCACCAACTCGGGATCCAACTCGGTGCCCAGGCGCTCGCGGAAACGGTGGACGAGTGTCAGCCCGGCGAGGAAGCAGACTTCCCAGGCATCGAGCCGTTCGAGCGCGCGTGGGTCCTTCACGACTTCGGCGAAGTGCCGCGCCAAATCCATGAAGACGACCAGGTCGGTCTTCTCCCGGGCCTCGGCGACGCGCAGCAGCTCCGTGGTCTTGCCCGTGCCCACCGTGCCCATCAGCAGGAGCCGGGATGTGCCGAAGGGCCGATCCAGGGTCTCCAGTATCTTCTTGGCCAGCCCCTTGGTTCGGGTGGCCCGCCACTCCGGGGGCGCGGGGAGTTCGGGATCGAAACGCTCATGGAGCGTCCGCCATAGGTCGCGGCGTGACATGCAGGTGCTTCTAACAGCAGTCCCCATCCCTCGCGAGTCGGATGGCGGCTCCTCCGTCCCCGAGTGGACGGCCGCTCACGCCCCGGTGTCGGCCTCCAGGTACGCCACGAGCGCCGGGCGGAACGTGGTGATGCCTTTGTAGTCGGCCAGCTCGAGGGGGAGGCTGCGCAGGACGCCCGCGAGGCGGAGGCGGCGCTCGGGGTCCTCCACTTCGTGCGCCACCGGGGCGACGTAGGTGTGGATGGTGAAGAGGATGGCCCCCGTCTCCGGCAGCACCGAGAGCGTCTGGCGCTCCAGCCGCATGAAGCAGCGCTCCCCGGCGTTGCTCGCGGTGACGCTCTCGCGCAGGGACAGCCACTCGGCCCGCGTCCAGGGCGCCAGGTCCAACTGCGCGGTGACGGAGATGCCCCAGTTGACGCGGGTGACGGCCCGTCCCGGCTTGAGCCCCTGCATCAACTTCACGGTGCTTCCCCCCAGTTGCTCATTGAACCCCGGTACGGGGCGGTGCACGTCCAGCACCGGCAGTCCCAGCTTGTCGGCGAGGCACCAGCCAGCGGGAAAGCACAACTGGCCCGCCATGAGGGGCAGGCCCTCGCGCGAGCCGTCCATCAGCAGAAGGTCCTCCTGCACCTGACGGCCGAGCCAGTCGAGCGGGGCCTGGGGCAGGCTGTCCGGCTCGCCAGGGGTGAAGCGGGTGTCCGTGCCGAGCAGGCGGTTTCGCCAGTGCCACGGGCCACCCTCCTCCCGCTCCAGGGCGAAGTGCTGGGGATGCTGTGAGGCCATCAAGGGCAGCACCGCCGTCACGGTCTCCCACTGCGCGGCCTCCGTGTCCGGGAGGGCCGCGAAGCGCACATGGCGGGACTCGGCGAGCAGCCGCTCCTTGAGGGCGAGCTCGTCGCGGTAGTGAGCCTCCTCCACCTCGATGAGGGTCTCGTCGGCCCGGAGCGCGCGCACTCCGAGTCTCATCGCGAAGACGTTCTGCTCGAATGGAAAGTAGGGCAGCACGGTCAGGAGTCTAACCACCCCGCGTTTCCCCAGGCCATGGCGAAGGGCGGCCAGTCAGGGGGGCCCTCGGGTGACGGCGGCTAGGGCGAGACGGGCTGCGAGGCGGAGCGGACCCCGGGCTCAACCCAGGTGGGTCGCATGCCTACCGTTCCGTGAAACGAAGGGGCGCGCACCATGAGTGGAACCGTCAGCGATTACCTGCTCTACCGTCTCAGTCAGTGGGGCGTCCGGCGCATCTACGGCTACCCGGGAGACGGCATCAACGGCCTCATGGGCGCGCTGGGCCGCAACTCCGAGTTCCAGTTCATCCAGGCGCGGCACGAGGAGATGGCGGCCTTCATGGCCTGTGCGCACGCGAAGTTCACGGGCGAGCCCGGCGTGTGCATGGCGACGTCCGGCCCCGGTGCCATCCACCTGCTCAACGGCCTGTACGACGCGAAGCTGGACCATCAGCCGGTGGTGGCCATCGTGGGCCAGCAGGCGAGCATCGCGCTGGGCGGCGCCTATCAGCAGGAGGTGGACCTGCAGGTGCTCTTCAAGGACGTGGCCAGCGAGTTCATCACCACGCTGAGCCATCCCTCGGCCATCCGCCACGCGGTGGACCGGGCCCTCCGCATCGCCCGGGCCGAGCGCACGGTGACGTGTGTCATCCTCCCCAATGACATCCAGGAGATGCCGTACGAGTCGCCGCCGATGAAGCACGGCACGGTGCACTCGAGCGTGGGCTACAGCGAGCCGCGCGTCATTCCCCAGGAGCAGGACCTGAGGCGGGCGGCGGACGTGCTCAACGCGGGCCAGCGAGTCGCGATGCTGGTGGGCGCGGGCGCGATGCGCGCGGCGGACGAGCTCATCGAGGTGGCGGAGCTGCTGGGCGCGGGCGTGGCCAAGGCGCTGCTGGGCAAGGCGGTGTTGCCGGATGGGCTGCCCTTCGTGACGGGCGCCATCGGCCTGTTGGGCACCCGCCCGAGCTGGGACATGATGATGGGCTGCGACACGCTGCTCATGGTGGGCACGAGCTTCCCCTATCCGGAGTTCCTGCCGCCCGAGGGCCAGGCGAGGGGCGTGCAGATCGACCTGGACCCGCGCATGCTGGCCATCCGCTATCCGGTGGAGGTGCCGCTGTCGGGGGACTCGAAGGAGTCGCTGCGCGCGCTCATTCCGCTGCTCAAGCGCAAGGAGGACCGGAGCTGGCGCGAGCAGGTGGATAAGGGCGTGCGCCGGTGGTGGAAGGAGGTGGAGGGCCAGGCGATGGTCTCCGCCAATCCCCTCAACCCCGAGCGCGTCTTCTGGGAGTTGTCGCCGAAGCTGCCGGACGGGGTGATCCTGGCGGCGGACTCGGGGACGTCGGCCAACTGGTTCGCGAGGGATTTGAAGATTCGCGAGGGGATGATGACGTCCCTGTCAGGCAACCTGGCCACCATGGGGTGCGGCGTGCCGTATGCCATTGGCGCCAAGTTCGCCTACCCCGACCGGCCCGTCATCGCGTTCGTGGGCGACGGGGCCATGCAGATGAATGGCAATGGCGAGCTCATCACCATCGCGAAGTACTGGAAGGAGTGGAAGGACCCGCGGATGGTCATCCTGGTGCTCAACAACCGGGACCTGAACATGGTGACGTGGGAGCAGCGGGTGATGAATGGAGACCCGGAGTTCAAGGCGTCGCAAGACATTCCGGACTTTCCCTACGCGCGCTACGCCGAGTCCATTGGCTTGCGCGGCATCCGGGTGGACAAGCCCGAGCAGGTCGCCGACGCGTGGGACAGGGCGCTGACGGCGGACCGGCCGGTGGTGCTCGAGGCCTACGTGGATCCGAACGTGCCGCCGTTGCCGCCGCACATCACCCTGGAGCAGGCCCGGCACTTCTCCGAGGCCCTGCTCAAGGGAGACCCCAAATCCAGGGGCATCATCGGCCAGTCCATCAAGGCCATGGTGGAAAAGCTCAAGCCCACCAGGAGCTGACGCACGTCGGCGCGGGCTCAGGCGTTCGCGCAATCCGGAGGACTGTTGGCCACGCGGATCAACTCCTGGGCCATCCACTTCGTGTCCAGGCCCACGTAGCTCATCATCTTGGTCTCCTGGCTGGGCTTGGGGTTCCAGTCCAGGGGCGCCAGGAAGATGGTGGTGGCCCGCTTCTCGGTGTAGGCGCTGGCGCCGAACGTGGAGAGGTTCCACACCGTGTTGGCGTGGACCTTGTAGTCGATGTTGTGGCGGCCCAGCTCGGTGGGGGCGCTGCCCCGGGTCACCAGGCTGGAGAGCCGGTTGGTGATGACCTCCAGGGTGCCCGAGCCCAGGCTGTTGGTGGCGGGCCAGCCCTCCAGTTGGAAGAAGGTGTTGATGCGCTTCTGGCTGATCGTCGGCGTGGGCGCGGCCCACTGGGAGCCTCCGTAGGTGCCCCCGACGAAGGCCACGTCCAGCTCCCCGTGCGACGTGGGGCCGAACAGCAGCGAGACGATGGTGGGGCACTTCTCCTGCGGGGCGGTCTCCCCGATGGGGGTTTTCGGGTAGTAGACGCCGCGATCCTTGTACAGCGAGCCCGTCATCCCTCCCAGGAGGTTGCCGACCGCCCCATAGTGGGAATGCATGGGGGCGATGCGCGTGCGGTCATTGAGCTTCCCCTTGCCGCCCGTGGTGCCGGGGGCGACCAGCGCGTAGAGGCTCTCCAGGCCCTGTCCACCAAGGTCCTCGCTGCTGTGCAGGGCCACGAAGTGGGCGCCCGAGGCGAAGTACTTGAGGAACAGCTTGACGTTGCCTTCGTGGAACTGCTTGCCGAAGGAAGGGGTGAAGATGCGGTGGCGCACGTACTTCTTGATTTCGTAGATGGGCAGGCCGCTGGTCGTCTGGGAGACCTTGGCGAAGTCCGGCACGTACATGGCGAGCCGGTTGCGCCACATGTATTCCTGCAGGAACTGCAGCACGAACCGGTCCCCCTCGTGGTGCTGGGGCATGTTGCCGACCGCGCAGAACAACTTGTACCAGTGGTCGATGAGGACGGAGAGTTCGTCGTCCTTGAGGAGAAAGGCCACCGTCTTGTTGTCCTTGATGGCCTGCTGGATGGCGATTCGCAGCCGATCCTCGCGAGAGAAACATCCATCCAGGAGGTCGTGCGCGTTCTTCAGGTTCATGGCGGGCTCCAGTCCGGTTTGTCCATGATTCCACGAAGTTCCGGACTGGGACAAGGAGGCGCGAGGTTCAGCCGAAGCGCTTGAACACGAGCACCGCGTTGGTGCCGCCAAAGCCAAACGAGTTGCTCATCACCGCCTCCACGCGCCGCTCGCGCGCCTGGTTGGGCACGCAGTCGAGGTCACACGCGGGGTCGGGCGTGGTGTAGTTGATGGTCGGTGGGATGACTCCGCTGCGCAGCGTCAACACGCTCACCACGGCCTCGGCGCCGCCGGCCGCGCCCAGCATGTGGCCCGTCATGGACTTGGTGGAGGACACCGCGAGCGAGCGTACGTGGGGGCCGAAGACGGTCTTGATGGCCTGGGTCTCGCTGGCGTCGTTGAGCGGCGTCGAGGTGCCGTGCGCGTTGATGTAACCCACGTCCTCGGGGTTGAGCCGCGCCGACTCGAGCGCCAGGCGCATGCAGCGCGCCGCGCCCTCGCCTCCGGGGGACGGCTGCGTCACGTGGTACGCGTCCGAGTTGGTGCCATAGCCCACCAGCTCCGCCAGGATGCGGGCGCCGCGCTTCTTCGCGTGCGACAGCTCCTCGAGCACCAGCATGCCCGCGCCCTCTCCCAGCACGAAGCCGTCGCGCTCCCGGTCGAAGGGGCGGCTGGCGGCCGTGGGGTCCTCGTTGCGGCGGGACATGGCCTTCATCACGGAGAAGCCGCCCATGGCCAGCGGGGTGATGGAGGCCTCGGCGCCGCCCGCGATGACGGCGTCACACTCGCCCAGGCGGATGGACTTCCACGCCTCGCCAATGGCGTTGGCGCTCGTGGCACAGGCGGACACGGGTGACCAGTTGGGCCCCTTGCAGCCGTAGCGGATGGAGATGAGCCCGGGCGCCATGTTGATGATCATCTGGAGGATGAAGAAGGGCGAGAGCCGGTCGAACCCCTTCTCCATGCCCTTGGCGTACTGCTCCTCCAGCGAGGAGATGCCGCCGGTGCCCGAGCCGACGATGACGCCCACCTTCTCGGGCTCGTAGCCGTGAGGGGCGTCCGGCCCGATGGGCAACCCGCTCTCCTGGACGGCCATCTCCGCCGCGGCGAGCGCGTACTGGGCGAACAGGTCCATCCGGCGCACCTCGCGCTTCTCGATGAACTGCTCGGGCTGGAAGTCCTTCACCTCTCCGGCGAAGCGGGTGTCGATCTTCCCCACGTCGAAGCGGGTGACGGGCGCGATGCCGGACTGTCCGGCCATCATCGCGCGCCAGTTCTTCTCCGTGCCCGTCCCCAGGGGGGTGATGAGTCCGGTTCCGGTAATGACGACTCGACGGTTCGACATGGGATTCTCCAGTTCCTCACGCCCTGGGCGGAGGAGGCTCTTCGGTGAGGGCGGCCGTGCCGAGCGCCCGGGCGGCCTCGAGGAATTCGTCACTCAGGCGCGTGCCGCGGACGGCGCGGGACAACGACAGCGCGCCGTACATGAGGGCGAACACCCCCAGCGCCTTGTGCCGGGACTTCTCGCCGGGGCCGAGCAGGGCGCTGAACGAGCGCATGAACTCGGCGAGCTCGCCCTCCAGGACGCCCCGGTAGGGCTCGCCTTCCCGCGCCACCTCGGGGGCGATGCTCGGCAGGGGGCAGCCGGACTCCGTGCGGTCGCGGTGCTCACGGGACAGGTAGCGCTCGAGGACGATCAGCGCGGGGGGGCGCGACAGGCTGCCTTCCGTCGCCCGGCTGAGCAGCCGGGTCCACAGGGAGCGGGACGTGGCGCGGATGGTCTCGGTGAAGAGGTGTTCCTTGGAGTCGAAGTGGCCATAGAAGCCGCCCACGGTGAGGCCCGCCCCCCTCATCACGTCCATGACGGAGCTGGCGCGGATGCCCCGCTCGAGCAGCAGCGTGGCCGCGGACGCGAGGATGGCCTCGTGGGACTTCTGCTTCTGTTCCGTCTTCTGACTCATGAGGTGGCTTCGCTCCCGAGCGCACGCACGACGTGCGCCGCATGCGTCAGGGGTATCATGTGCGCCGCGCCCGGGACGACGGTGAGGGAGGCGTGCGGCGTGCGGGCGAGCTGCCCCTCGCCCCCCCCCGAGGTCCCAAGCCCCCCGAGGACCGGGCCCCAGGAGTCATTGGCCGAACCGTGGAGGAAGACGAGGGCATCACTCATGGATGATGGAGGTAATATGATGGATGTCTTCCGTCAAGGGAAGGGCGCGCCTCGCCTGATGGCGACTGTTCTTCCCTGTCGGGGGAAACGCTTTTCCGTCGTAGGGCTTTCGGTGAGCGGGAGGGCGTGCACCCCCGAACGGGCTTACACGACGGCGGGATGTGGGTGGTTTTGGCCAGGGGCCTCGTTCCCAGGGAACGAGGGGTGGCACGTCGCTCGCAGGTCGCCCCGCGAACGCTCACAGGGGGGGTCGCTCGTTGGTCCGCGGAATGCTTCGCAATGTAGTGGTCACGTGCGTGATTGGAGCTCTCGGAACGGCATCGTTGGTGTGGGTGCATCGCGCATCCTCGGAGTTGGGACGTGTGCTGCGCATGTCCAGGCAAGTCGCCGCGACCCCCCCGGCGGGACTCGAGGCGAAGAAGGCGGTTCAGGTCGCGGAGAAGAAGCCCGAGGTGATGCGCGCCTTGTGGGGACAGCGCGTGGCGCGGCGCGCGGCGGGCCTGGTGGGGGAGTCGGTGATTCCCGCCCGGGTGCCCAATGACTGCTCGGGGCTCGTGCGTGTCGCGTACTACTCGGTGGGCGTGGAACTGTTGCACCGGCCCCGGCGCGAGGAGAACGCGGTGACGGCCATCTACCGGCGCGCGGCGTCACTGGGCGCGGTGCACCAGAGCAAGCCCCATGTGGGGGATCTCATCTTCTTCCGCGAGACGTATGACCGGAATGGGGATGGCCAGCGCAACGATGGCCTCACGCACGTGGGCATCGTCGAATCGGTGGCGAGCAATGGCACCGTCACCTTCGTGCACCGGGTGGGCCCGGGGGTGATGCGCAGCCGGGTCAATCCCCGCTTCCCCTCGGTGTACAGCCGGGGAGGCCGGGTCTTCAATGACTTGCTGCGCCGGGGCGAGGGCAAGGAGCCTCCGCGCCTGACGGGGGATTTGTTCGTGGGCTACGCCTCGTCCGCACGGCTGTGAGAGAGGCGCCGGAGCGGGTCCGGCCCAGTGGAATGGTACGATGTCCCGCTGGAGCTCCCCTCTTGACCCGAGCCTCGGTGACCGTGACAACCGTGACCCGCACCCAATTGAGAGAAGAGCTGCGGCGGCTGGGTGTGGGGGCTGGCGATCTCGTGATGGTTCATGCCGGCATCCGGAGCCTGGGCCCCGTGCTGGGCGGCGTGAACACCGTGGTGCAGGCGCTGCTCGATGCGGTGGGCGACCGCGGCACGCTCATGGCGTACATGGATTGGGAGATGGGGGCGGAACCGGAAGACTTCGAGGACGAGCGCCTTCGCGAGGAGATCCCCACGTTCGACAAGCGCATCGCGCGTGCGAGCCGCGACCACGGGATTCTGGCGGAGACGATTCGGACCTGGCCCGGAGCGGTTCGGAGCGATCACCCGGATGCGGGCGTGGCCGCGATCGGTGCGCGCGCGGAGTGGATCTGCGCGGATCACCCGCTGCAGTACGGGTATGGCCCGGGCTCTCCGCTGCACAAGCTGGCGGAGAGTGGTGGCAAGGTGCTGATGCTCGGTGCGCCGCTCGAGAAGATCACGTTGCTGCACCACGTGGAGCACCTGGCGAACATCCCCGGCAAGCGAATCACACGGTACCAGCGGCCGCTCTGGGTGGAGGGCGAGCGGCGCTGGGTTGCCTTCGAGGAGTTCGATACGAGCGAGCCGGTGACCGACGAACTGCTCGCGTCCGGCGGAGACTACTTCACGACCATCGCGGAGCACTGTCTCGCGGAGGATGGCGCCCGCGCGGGAAGGGTCGCGCGGGCGCCGTCCTATCTGTTCGATGCACGCCGGCTGGTGATGTGCGGCGTTGCCTGGCTGGAGAAGCACCACGGGGGCGGCGAACTCCCAACGGAGAGCTAGCCACTCCACGCGGCATCGGTCCTTCGCGGACCCCCGCGGTTACTCCAGCTTCGCGACGGCGCCGGAGCAGGCGGTGCCCAGACCCACGGCGCCCACGCCGCCGCCGAAGACGCCGCCGACGATGCCGCCGGCCACATCCGCCAGCACCACCTGCCACCACTTGGCCCTCGCCTGGGGGGGGCTCTGCGTCCAGAAGATCAGCGAGTGGCGCGCCGTGGCCACGCCCGAGAGCACCGCCAGGTCCGCCGTCTCGCGGCCCAGCGACTGCACCGCCTTGTTCTCCAGGTCGGCCAGGGACCTGGCCGCCTGCTCGGGCGACTGGGTCGACAGGACGCGCTCGATCTCCAGCGCGACGGAGTACTGCCTGTCGTTGAACGCCTTGCGGTGCGGCGCGAGCATCTGGCTGAGCGGAGCCAGCAGGTTCTCCGGCATGAGCTCCGTGTACTCCTGGATGAACTCGTCGGCCGGCTGCTCCGGCTTGAAGCCGCACTGGTCCACCAGGGCCTCGAGCGGATTGCTCTTCCCGTCCGCGTTCACCTTCTGCAGGCACGCCAGGTAGGCGTTGTGCTGCTCACCCACGTAGTTCATGGGGTTGGCCGACTTGATCTGGGCGGAGGCGGCACCGGCGAACAGGACGGCGAGTAGGGTCACGGAGCGGCGGAGGTTGAGCATGGGGTTCTTCCTTCCAGGTGAGGGTTCCGAGGAATGGACAGACAACCCGCCGGAGGCAGCGTGCCGGCGGATGCTGAGACTCAATGCAGACCTCATGCCGACCTCCCGGCAACTCGGGTCTTCCTCGAAGGCAGCGCGTTTCCAGCGAGAAGCGGAGGACCCGTGTTGCGTGGAGGGCGACACCCGGAACCCGCGTCCGTGGCCTTGTGAACAACGCCCGCGCGAAATGGCCGAGAAGGGCCCGAGCCTCGCGCCGTCCCGAGATGGCGGGTACCGCGTGGCGCCAGGCGAGACGGGCGAGGAGGCGTTGTCCCCCCAGCAACGAGAACTCCGCGCCGATGCTCAACCAGGTGTCCGCGAGCCCCCGTGATTGACGGGCATGTCATGACTCCCTGTAATCCTTGGGTGGTGCTCCCGACGCGCGGGAGCCATGGCCCCGGTCTGGGTGTCCGGTCTGGGTGTCAAAGAGTTCGAGCCCGGTCTGGGTGTCAAAGAGTTCGAGCGACGAGACCCGGCACAACACGGGGAGGGAAGGAGAAAAGCGGAAAGGGCATGGAGAAGTCCCCCCGCCTCCAGCGCGCCGCCGCTTCTCGGAACGCCGCGACGAAGGTCCGGTACTGCTCGCGTAACTGCCGCAGCGCCTGGCGAGTGGAGGCATGCCCCAACGGCCGCGGGCTGCGCTTGAGGTGCTCGGGCCGGGTATGCGGGTGCTGGGCCCTCACGGCGTTCGCCCCCAGGACGGGTTTGTCCCGTGCGCGAGCTTCGGCTTCCACTTCCTCTATCAGTCCTCGTACCGCGTGCTGCCGCTCCTGCTCCTCCAATCGTCGCCAACACGGCAGGGGCGCCACCTCCAACTCCACCGGCTCGGCCCATTGCTCGGCGAAGCGCCCCCGCGCTCCTGCCATGTCCTCACTCCCCCTCTTGCTCCAGCGCTTCGTCCAGTTGAACCACGGGAAAAGTCGCCGCGCCGGCCCCAGCAATTGCGGCAGACACGTGAGGCCCGGCCACTCGGTGCTTCTCTCCACCAGCCCCTCTTTCACTCCATGGGCCAGCACGTAGCGCAGTCGTCCCACCAGCGCCGCGTCGTCCAGCACCGGCTCCGCCGAGTAACGCCTCTCCCAGAAGCCGCCACTCCAGTCCACCAGCCCGCCCACCTTCTTGGACAGATTGGAGCGCAGGTACTGCATGAAGGAGGCGAGCGCGGCCCCGCGCGCCCATACCAGCAGGTGAAAATGGTTGGAAGCGAAGGTGAATGCATGCAGCCGTATGGTGCCGGCGCTTTGCTGGACGGCTCGCGCCAGCACGCCTCCGACTACCTCGTTCACCTCCGCGCTGGGACACAGCAACAGCCGTCCCTGGAAGCACCTGGACGTGACGAAGTAAAAACCCTCCTCCTGGAACATCCTCAACGGCCAGCCCATCCCCATCCCCCGCGTGCACTTCGCCGGGCCGGATGCACACCGTGGGCCCAAGCCAAGTCCTCGGAAAGATTTGAAGAGTGGTGGGTGACTCGTCTACGCCGAGCCTTGTTCTCCTTCGGGCACCTCGTTTCGAACCCTTTGACACCATCTCGGGGGTAACGGACTTCTACGCCGAACGGCTCGGCCCGGGCGGCGCGGACAAGTACACCCTCATGGTCAGCTGGGATGGCCCCACCCCGCGGAGGACCAGCATGGGCGGCAGCGTCCTTCCCGGCCTCGTCGTCATGACCTTCGAAGGCGAGGGCGTGGTGCGGCCCTCGGAGGAACTCCTCTCCCGGGCGCGCTGGTTCATTGGACACGAGAGCGCCCACTTCTGGCTTGGAGAGACCGTCCACTACGAGCGCGCCCGCGATGCGTGGATCACGGAGGGGGGCGCGGACCTGATGGCCATCCGGGCGCTTGAGGCAATGAATCCGGCCTATGACGCGCGTGCTGGATTGCAGAAGGAGGTGGACGACTGTCTCACGCTCTCACGGGGCCGGAGCGTGGCCAGCGCGGCCGAGCGGGGCGAGCACCGGGCCTACTACGCCTGTGGCGCGGTGTTCGCGCTGGCGGCCGAGGGAGCGGTGCGTCGCGGGGGAGGGCGGGACTGGTTCGACCTCCTCCGGCCACTCGTGGAGGCCAACCGGAAGGACGGTGTCCTCACGCGGGCGGAGTGGTTGGCCGAGCTGACCCGCGTCTCGGGGGACCCGACGCTGGCCGAGGACATGGCGCGCCTGCTGGACGAGGGGAGCGCGGACCCGGCGACGCTCGTGGCCGCTCTCTTCCAGCGCACGGGGGTGCCCCACCGTCTCGAAGACGGGACGGTGCGGCTGTTGTAGCCAGAGTCTGGCTCAGGTGCTCCGGAGAGGGGTCGAGAATGCTCGGGCCGGACCCACTTGGATCAGCGCGTCCGACCCGAAACGGACGTCTTCAGCAGCCTGCTAGGGCAGGATCTCGACGTACCCTTCCGTTCCATGCACGCGGATGCGTTGCCCATCCTGGATCAGCCGGGTCGCCTGCTCCACGCCGACGACGGCCGGCAAGCCGTATTCCCGGGCGATCACCGCGCCATGGGTCATCAGTCCCCCCACCTCGGTCACCAGGCCCTTGATGGACACGAACAAGGGCGTCCAACTGGGGTCCGTGAAGGCCGTGACCAAGATATCCCCCTCTGACAGATCAGCGTCGGCCATGTCCAAGAGGACGCGGGCTCGTCCCTCCACCACGCCCGAGGAGACCGGTAGACCGACGATGGCTCCGGCGGGGAGATTGGCTCGTTTGTACGCACCCGCGACGATTTCACCATCGGAAGTGATGACCCGCGGTGGTGTCAGCTTCCGGTATCGTTCGTGCTCGTCCTTTCGTCGGCTGACGAGCTGGCCATCCAGCTGGTTCGTGCGCACGACTTCGCGAAGCTCCTGGAAGGTGAGATAGTAGATGTCTTCCTTTTCAGGGATCACCTGGGCTCGTACGAGCTGCTCGGCTTCCTTCAGCAAGGCCTGCTTGCAGAGGAAGTAGCGATTGACGATGCTGTATTTCGGGTACTCCCGGTAGCCGATGAAGTTCCGGAGCCGGCTGATCATCCGTTGCGCTTCTCCGGCTTTTTGTTCCCCATCCGGTAATTGCTTCAATCGCGCCAGGAGCTCCTGTTCCTTCTTCAAAGCCTCTTGCCGCCCCTGCTCGAACTTCCGGCTGCTGGCCCCGGGCTCGAAGGTCTTGATGTTGCCGAGGATCAAGGGGACGAGGGTCGTGGGTTTTTCGCGCCAACGCGTCCTCGTCACATCGATTTCCCCGACGCATCGCATGCCGAATTTGTCGAGATACGCGGAGAGGGCGTCGTGGGCTGCCTGTCCACCCTCCAACCGGGCCAGGCCCTCCAGGAAGCCCTCATCCTTGGCATTTCGCAGGTATTCGATCACCTCCGGATGCGGCCGGATCGCGTCCGCGACGTCCAGGAGCGCCAGCCCCATTTCCGAGGTGATGTTGTTCGGCACGGACTGAGAGAGCGTGTCCGCGGCGTTCTTCTCGCCCAACCACGCCATCATCTTCTCGTTGATCCAAGACGAGGCGTTCATGCCGGCCATGATCGCGCTGAAGCTCCGCGGTTCAAGCAAGCTCTTCCTCAAGAGCTGAATGTCTTCCAGGATGAAATCCAGCAATTCCGTTCCGGATTTCGTTTGGATGTTCCGCTTCAGCGCTTCGATCGACGTCTGGCTGTGCGCGATCAACTCGGCGACGATCGCCGGATCATCGTCGAAAGGCGGGTGGGAACCCGCGAGCGACATAGTTGGCTTGCCTTGAGCGGGACCCGGTGCGGGTGGATCCGCGGGCGACGGTTCGATGAAATCGCCCCGCTCGATGAGGGTCATGAGGGCGTCCTTAATGAGCGGATCGGAGCTGCCCAGGACATTCAAAATGGCGCCCCGGCTGGCCGGTGAAGCCAGCTCCTTCGTGAGAGCGACGAACAACCTCCCACCCGCCGCATACATGGGGCGAGCGGCGGTCAACTGCCACAAGGACAGCCCCAAGGGCTTCATGGGGTCGGTCATCATTTGTTGATGGCCGACGGATATGAAGACGTGGTTGCCTCGATAGCCCACATCCGGGATGGGGTACAGGGTCGTGATGGGCCGGCTCTGGACGATGTAGAACGCGTCGTCGACCAGGCACCATTCGATGTCCTGGGGATGACCGAAGTGCTCTTCGAGCCGCCTGCCCAGGCGCTCGAGCCGCACGAGCTGCTCATCCGTCAGCACGGGGCTGTTCTGCCGCTCGGGTTCGAGCGCCCGTTCCTGCGTACCGCCCTCCGCCAAGGCCCAAGTCGCCAGCTTCTTGGTGGCGATCGTCTTCTCGGTGACCTGGCCGTTGCGCACCTTGTAGCCATCGGCGTTCACCAGGCCGGAGACCAAGGCCTCACCGAGGCCGAAGCCCGCCTCGATGGATGACACCTTCCGGTTCGATGTCACTGGATCGGCCGTGAACAAGATTCCGGCCGCCCGCGGGATGACCATCTTCTGCACCACCACCGCCATGTGGACCTTGCGGTGGTCGAAGCCGTGTCGAACGCGGTAGGAGACCGCCCGCTCGGTGAAGAGCGACGCCCAGCACCGGCTGACGTGCGCCAGGATCGCCGGCTTCCCGATGACGTTCAGGTACGTGTCCTGCTGGCCCGCGAAGGAAGCCGTCGGCAAATCCTCCGCCGTCGCGCTGGACCGGACGGCATAGGCGGCTTGCTCGCCAAGCCTGGAAAGGAAGCGGGTGATTGCTTCCTGAACGTCTTCGGGGATGGCTATCCCTTCGATGATCGTGCGGATCTCCGCGCTGAGCTCCCGGATTCCATCCCGGTCTTCCGCCTTCAGACGCGACAACCGATCGAGCCATTCGCCCATCGTCGGCGCTTCTCCCAGGATCCGCTTGAAGGCTTCGGTCGAAACGCAAAAGCCATCCGGCACGCGGATCCCTTCCAGCCTGGAAAGCTCCCCCAGGCTCGCGCCTTTCCCCCCGACAACCATGATTCGGGTTCGGTCGACCTCCTGGAGACCCAGCACGTAAGCACGCATCCCGTCACCTCCCTCATCGAAGGGTGCCACTATAGGCCCGAGGGGGCTCGCGCGGCGCATAGGCGGAAGAGAGGCCGTGTGGAGGGTGAGGGCCGCTGACGGGGGCCGCCCGAGCAGAGCTCCAGGCGGGTGGAGAAGCCGCGCAGCCCCTTGGGGTACACGCCGGCCCTGGCGGCCCACCCAGGAGGTGCACGGCAGGGGCAGGGGCTGTCTTGACTGGGGCGGCTTGAGCCTCAACACCACGCGAACACGTCCAGGGCGAACGCCCTGCGCAGCAGCCCGGCCCAGTCCAATCGGGGTGTGCGCTCCTTCTTCGGCTCCTCCACTGTCGCGGCAGAGGACGGGCTCTCCTCCTCCGGCTCCGGCCTCGCCGGAAAGCTCCACCTTTCGTACCGGCGGATGTCAGGGGGCGCTCGGCCCACCTGCGCTGGAGCGGCGGTTTCTGGGAGGGAGTATAGTGCCTGGACGGTCTGGTTTGACTTGAGGACGAGGCGATATGAGCGTTGATTCGGGTAGGTCCCACCTCGTCGCGTGCGCATGCGGCCAGGTGGTATTCGAGGCGGCGGGTGCGCCGATCCTGACCACGGTATGTGATTGCGCGAGCTGCCGCGAAGCGGGCCGGCGGATCGAGGCGCTTCCCGGCGCGGCACCGGTGCTCGATGCCGATGGCGGCACCAGCTTCGTGCTCCATCGCAAGGACCGCGTGCGCTGCACGAGGGGTGGGGAGCAGCTCAAGGAATATCGCCTCAAGCCCGATTCGCCGACGCGGCGGGTGGTGGCGACCTGCTGCAATTCGGCGATGTTCCTCGAGTTCAACAAAGGCCATTGGCTGAGCCTGTACCGGAACCGCATCCCCGGTGCGCCGCCGGTGGAGATGCGGGTGATGACCCGGGACCGCCCCGATGGCGCGCCCCTGGACGGAAACGTGCCTGCCTATGCCACGCATTCGGTGGCGTTCATGTGGCGGCTGTTCGCGGCGTGGTTCGCGATGGGACTGCGCGCTCCGCGCGGCATTGACGGTACGAAGATCGAGGCATGAGCGGCGCCGACGCCGAGATGGCGATTGGGAACATCAACAGCCCGAGCCCACGCCGTCGGGATTGCTGAGCTTCGCCTTGGAAGGGAAGGGGCGGTGTCCAGGCGGGCCATCCCCGCGCCGATGTTACCAGCCCCGCCGCGAGCAGTCCCCTCTTCAACCCTGTCGTGTATTTGCGCTAAAACAAGATGAGCGGGTTTGAAAACGGCGGGCCTTTGCGCGTCTTCAGGCCGATCGACGTTCCGAGTTTCGCCACTGGTTCGGCGTCACCCCTTCCCAACCTCGGAAGGCCCGGGTGAACGAGTTCAACTCCTCGAAGCCCAGCAGGAAGGCCACCTCGCCCGCATCCAGGTCGGTGTTCGCGAGCAGCCGACACGCGGATTCCCGGCGGACCTCGTCGAGCAGCGATTGATAGCTCGTCCCAGATTCCTTGAGCCGGCGCTGGAACGTGCGCGGACTCAGGTGGAGCTCGTCGGCGAGCTTCTCCACGGAAGGGCGCTCTCCGCACATCCGCCGGCGGAGCGCGGTCCGCACGTCATCGGCGAGCGAGCGATGGGGCGAGCGTTCACTCAGCGCGGCTTCGAGCCCGGGCAGGAGGATGGCGAGCAGGTCCGCGTTGTGGGTCACGAACCGCTCGTCCAGCGCCCGCGCATCGAGGACGAGCAGGTCCACGGGTGCGTCGAACACGACCTCACAGCCGAAGTGGCCGGTGAGCATGTCCGCGTTGGCGTGACGCCGTGCCAGCTCGACGCGTCTCGGGATGAGCGGTCTTCCCATTCCCCGGCGGGCGAGCGCGAGCAGGGAGGCGAACGTCGCATCGAGGAGGCGCACCGGCAACGCCCCCTCGGCGAGTACCCAGTGGAACCGCAGCTGTGCCTCACCGTCCGCGAGCTCGATCGTGAGATCCTTCGGGCAGGTGAGGCGCTTGTACCGGGCGAGCTTCTCCAAGGCCTCGCCGAGGCTCCCGGAATGAAGCGCCGCCATCGACGCGACGTCGTACTGGTGCGGCAGCGCCTCGGAACCCACGCGCAGACCCACGTCCCGCCCGCAGCCCGTTTCCATCGCTCGCCAGAGCGCCAGGAACTCGCGCGTCGTGAGGTATGCCTTCGCTTCCTTGAACCGCGAGCGCAACACACCTGCTTGTCGCAGCACGCGCTCGACGTCCACGCCGAGCACGGCGAAACGCTCGAGCAGCACACCTGGCACGGGAACGAGATCGACGGGCAATTCAGTTCCTCTTCGCGGCCAGCATCCTGGCGATGGGAGTCTCGGCGAAGTCACCCATGCCGTCGAAGTCCGTCGACATGCCGAGCGGCTTCCACCTGGCATCCTCTTCCGCTCGAGCCCGGGCAACGGCCCCCGCGAGGAACACCGCATCCGAGCCCAGCAGGAGCCGAAGCGGCGGCTGGGGCTCCGAGGCGATCTGGAGGATGGCCCGCGCCGCCTTCAAGGGGTCGCCCCGCGCGATGCCCTCGTGCTCGCGGTGGTTCTGCATCGCACCAACGGTTGCCTTGTAATCGTCATGGACCGGGTCGATGCGCATCGACGCGCCCGCCCAGTCGGTGCGCATGCCGCCGGGTTCGACGAGCGTCACGCGAATGCCGAGCGGCCCCACCTCTTTCGACAAGACCTCCGAGAAGCCCTCCACGGCCCATTTGGAGGATTGGTAGGCCGAGAGCCCCGGGCTTCCCAGGCGCCCACCCACGGAGGAGATCTGGATGATGTGCCCATCGCGCTGCGCCCGGAGCACGGGGAGCGCGGCGCGCGTGACGTTCACCACGCCGAAGAAGTTCGTCTCGACCTGCGCGCGGAAGTCTTCCTCCGCCACGTCCTCGATGGAGGAGATGTTCGCGTAGCCGGCGTTGTTGACCAGGACATCCAGCCGGCCAAAGGCGGAAGTCGCGGCGGCCACGGCCCGGCGCGCGGCGGCGGAGTCGGTCACGTCGAGCGCGACCGCGCGCACCTGCTCACCATGGTTCGCGACGAGCTCCCGGAGATCCTCGGGATTGCGTGACGTAGCCACCAGGCGGTGGCCGGCGGCGAGCACGGCCTTGGCGAGATCGCGGCCAAGGCCGCGTGAGCATCCAGTGATGAGCCAGACTTTCGACATGCGCGGGATCCTTCGTTGCGCCGGGGATTCGGCAAGATGCAGAGTCACGAAGATCGCCAGAGGACGCTAATCCGATCGCGCCAAAGAATCATCGGATCGCGACATGGGTTCCCAGGCTCACGGGGGAGCGCTCGCCAGACGTATAGGAAGGACAGGATCGCTGTTGGGGGGAGGGGGCGTCACCCACTCGCGCTGCTGATGGCACTGGCATTGACCGCGATCGCCGCGCGTGCAGGCGAGCCCGAACCCGCCCCGCGAGAGGAAGGGTATTCACCGCGTTCGGGATGAGGAGGGGGAACGACCCTTCTATTGCGACTCGAAGACGGCGGAGACTAGGTTCGCGCCATGCGCGCGCTTGCCCTCCTGCCCCTGCTCCTCGGTGTCTCCGCTCACGCGGACGTGCCACTGGATGACCTCCTCAAACGCCTGGGCGAGGCGGAGGAGCGGAAACTGGCCGTCCCCGCCTGCCGCATCGTGGAGAGTTCGGTCACGGAGTCATTGGACAAGGAAGGCAAGGTGAAGGGACGGCTGACCCGCAGCTACGAGGTCACCCGTTCCGGAACCACGGTGTTCGCACGCAAGCTGCTCTCCCAGAAGGAAGAGGGGGACTTGCCCGGCCAGCTCAAGGCCGAGCCGAAGGACCCTCCGAAGAACGAGGACGGCAAGGCGAGGCTTTCCCCGTTCCATCCGCGAGCCAGGGCGGATTACCACTTCGAATCCGCACCGGGTTCGGGCGAGGACCTCCTGACCGTGAGGTTTGCCCCCTTGAAGGCGGACAAGCATCGGATGAAGGGACAGGCGGTGGTGGATGCGCGGACCGGGAAGGTGCTGTCCCTGCGCATGTCCCCGTCCGACATGCCCCCCATGTTGAAGGAGTTGCAGATGGACTTCCTGACCTACGCGGAGACCCCCTGCGAGTGGCAGCCCACGCGGATGAAGCTCGCCGGCTCGGGTGGCCTCCTCGTCTACAAGGTTCGTTTTCGTTCGGAGGTGACGATGACCGGACACCAGAAGGTGGACGTGCCGGGCGCCGTGATCGAAGCACGCTGATGATCATGACCGAGGGGTCGGCTTCGCCCCCTTCCCGCCGTCAGCTTCTCCACACCGTCGCTATGATAGCGGACGTGGAGACGATGCGCCGCGGACGCGGCTCACCCGTCCAACTCGCCTGAAGGGAACACCATGACCGCCCCCGCCCCCGCCCCGACGACGAACAACGAGCTGAAGAAGACCCGCGCCACGAGCACCGCGCCGACGCCGTCGTTCAACTTCGCCACGCCGGAATTTCGTCGGGACCCGTATCCCTTCTACGCGCAGCTGCGGCGAGAGATGCCGATCATCCGCCTGAACCAGGGGCGCCGCGGCGAGAGCTTCTACGTCTCGCGCTACGACGACGTGATGGTGCTGCTCAAGGACACCGAGCGCTTCGCGAACGACAAGCGCAGCGCCGGTCTCCAGGTGTCGTGGCTCGAGTCGCGGCTCTCGATGGGCATCGTCGATTCCATGGTGATGAAGGACGGAGTCGACCATCGGCGCCTGCGCACGCTCGTGCACAAGGCGTTCATGCCGGCGCGTGTCGCCGCGCTCGAGCAACGCATCGAGCAACTCACGGACGGATTGCTGGATGCGGCCGACGCGCGCGGCACGATTGACTTGGTGGCCGACCTCGCGCTGCCGCTGCCGGTCGCGGTGATCTCCGACATGATGGGCGTCGACGAACGTTATCAGCATGACTTCCATCGTTGGATGAACGGCATCCTGGAGCTGGACGGCGCCGGTCCCCTGGAACTCCTCACGAACGTCCCCAACATGATCAAGCTCAACCGCTTCTTGCGGACGCTGATCGCCGAGCGCCGCAAGAACAAGGGCGATGATGTCCTGAGCGCGATGATCGAGGCCGAGGAGGCCGGTGACAAGCTGAGCTTCGACGAGCTCGTCGCGTCGACCCTCATCCTCCTCCTCGCGGGGCACGAGACGACCGTCAACTTGATCGGCAGCGGGGTGCTCGCGCTGGTGGAGTACCCCGATCAGCTCGAGCGCCTTCGGGCGCACCCCGAGCTCATGGACGCCGCGGTCGAGGAGATGCTGCGGTACACGAGCCCGGTCCAGCTCAACGCGCCTCGCTTCGCACGCGAGGACACGGAACTCCGCGGTGTGTTCATCCGGAAGGGGGAGGCGGTGTGCCCGATCCTCGGTTCGGCGAACCACGACGAGGCGTACTTCGAAGACCCGGAGCGGTTCGATATCGGGCGCCAGCCGAACCGTCACGTCGCGTTGGGCTTCGGGCCGCATTTCTGCCTCGGCGCTCCGCTCGCGCGGCTCGAGGCAAAGGTCGTCTTCCGCGCCCTTCTGCGACGATACACGGACATCCAGCTGGCCGTGCCGCGCTCCGGACTCACCTGGCGCCGCTCGCAGTCGGTCCGCGGCCTGACCGCTCTCCCGCTCCGGGTTCGGCGCTGACCTGGCGGGGTGTTGCGCTCCAAGCAGTCTAGGAGTGTCAGATATGTCACCGGGGCCGGGCGTAATACACGTGCATCCCGCGCGTGGTGGCGTCCCACCACTCCACCATGCGCGCCTCGTTCCATGCCCGCAGCGCCTGGTTCAACGCCATCGCCTGTTGCTGCGCCTTGATCGCTCCCCCCGCCGTGTGCGGCCGGGCGATGGAGCTCGCGTCCCCCATCAAGCACACCTGCCCTCGCACGTACGCTAGCACGTGCAAATCATAGACAACCTGGATGAAGGACTCCGCCGTGGAACAATGGTCTTGTATCCAATTCACTTGATTACCAACTTGGTTGGTGAATTTGGAGGATGCCATGGCGAGAGGTGCTTGGCCTTCGGGACCACCCGAGGGATGCAGGTGTTGGAGCCGGTGCTGGAGCGCCTGGACGCGATCATCGACGGCCTGAGCGGTTCCTCGGCCAGATCATCGACTTCTATGTCGCCGAGCTCCAGCGACCCCTGGGCACCCCAACGTCCTCCAAACCTTCCAGCAATCCCCCCCGTCGCAGTGGAAAGGAGCCGTCCCATGGCTGAAAGAACCGTTCTCATTTGCGGTGCCGGCATCGCGGGGCCGGCGCTCGCGTTCTGGTTGAAGCGTTACGGCCTGCGTCCGGTCGTCGTCGAGCGGGCGCCGGACTTGCGCTCCGCGGGGCCACGCGCGAGGAGCTACGAGCGGTTCACCGCGGAGGAGAAGAAGGACCTGCTGCGGCGGGTGTTCGCCGACGCCGGGTGGGAGGTGCCTCGGGTCCTGGCGAGGCTCGACGACACGCCCGACTTCTATTTCGATGCCGTGGGCCCAGGTGCACATGCCCCGCTGGTCCAAGGGACGGGTGGCGCTGGTGGGCGCCTACGTGCTCGCGGGCGAGCTGTCTCGTCACACGGACCACACCGAGGCGTTCGCGGCCTACGAGCGCGTGATGCGGCCCTTGGTGACGCTGGCCCAGGACGTCCCCTCGTTGGGTCCGAAGGTGGCCATGCCGAAGACGCGGGTCGGCATCGTCCTCCAGCACATCGTGGGGGGTGTGGCCTCGCGGCTCGGGCTGTTCCAGTTCTTCGGCCGGTTCGCGACTCCCCCCGCGGACGCCATCCAACTGCCGGATTACGGCGTCGGGGCCTCCGCCTGGTGGCTCAGGCAGCAGCACTCGGCTGCTTGTCCGCCTTGCTCCACGCTGGGTCCTGGGACTCCGAAATTCACGTCCTCGGGAGGCCTGTTCTAGAGAGCGCGACCTTTCGGAGAAATGAGGCCTTCCATGCTTCCGCGTGTCCGTCCCCACTCCGCGCCGCTGCTCGCATTCCTGCTGCTTGCCTCGTCCGTGCTCGCCGCGCCCGTTGCCGACGCTCCCGGCGAGACGGACGCCGCGCCACGGGCCCAGGCCACCCCGGGCCTGCAGGTGGTCTTCACCAACACCACGCATCGCCTCCTGACGGTGACGCGCTCGGGCACGGCGTATGGATTGAAGCTGGATGACTCCACCACCCGCCTCTACGTGAGCACGGATGGGGCGCGGACGTGGAGCTACAAGGGTCGCACGCCGCTGGGCGGCTCCTTCCATGTCGTCTCCGCGCTGGCCAACGGCACGCTGCTGGCCGACACCGAGCGCGGAGGTGCGCACTACCTGGCCCGCTCGAGCGATGGGGGCGCCACCTGGAGCGAGGTGCTCTCGCTGGGCAACTACCGTCTGCTCACGTCCCGCAACATCGCGGAGCTCGACGGCACCGTGTTCCTGCTCGAGTACCAGGCCTTCACACCCCAGAACGCCCCCATCCGGCTCCACGCGAGCACGGACCGGGGCCGCACGTGGACGGTGCGGCAGGTCTTCGACGGCCACCGGCACGGGCACGGGCTCGCGGTGGACCCGGCCCGCCATGCGCTCTGGGCCTTCTTCGGGGACAACCCCCAGCAGTCGGCCATCCTGCGCTCCACCGACACGGGCTCCGTCTGGCAGCCGGTGCTCCTCGGCCAGAAGGCACTGGTCGTCACCGCCGCCGTGCTCGGTGACGGGTCGCTGCTCTATGCCCAGGACATCAACTGGCTGCCGGGTCGGCCCCACATCGTCCAGCTCTCGCCGGATGGGACGTATGTCGAGCTGGAGTCGCTCTCCGGCGCCGCCTACTCCACCTACGCGGTGCGCGCGGGGGGCTTCGTGGCGGGTGTGGCGCGCGAGCCCCTGGGAGATGTCTACGCCCCCGCGGAGGAGAGCGCGCACGTCTGGGCCAGTCTCGATGGGGTGGACTGGGTGGACCTGCTCCAGTACCCGCGCCTGGACCCCAACCAGAACGTGCGCGCCGATGTGTACGAAGAGCTGCCCTCGGGCCTGCTCGTGCTCCAACTGCAGAACGCGCGGGGCTTCGGGACGGGAGGAATCGGCTACCAGCTGGTGCGTTTCATCCGGCGCTAAGCCATCCCAGGCTCGATAGCGAGGCCTCCGCGAGGTTCGATCCCGTTGCGGACCGAGGAGGGGGCGCACGTGGATGCCCTGGAGGAGGCGGAGGACATGAACCGGGAGCTGGCCGAGCACGTCGAGCGCGAAGGCTTCGCGCGGGTGGAGGCCGTCGTGCCCCGGACACCGCACTCCTGGCGCTGCTCACCGCGCTGGCGGCCCCGTCCGAGGCCTCATCGTCCCGGCGGCGCGGTGGAACACGGGACCTTTTCGAGGCCGTGCCGCTCACGCATCGGTGGGATGGGGCGGTGTTGAGGGGAGGGCGCTGAAGGGCTGAGCGCCGGGCCGGTGGAGACGCGGTGCGGCTCCATTGGCACACGCTGGCCCAGGTGCCCCCCCAAAGGGGGAGGCAGAACAGGTGCGTGGTGCCGTTCGGCAGCGGGCGCTTCATCCGCCAGGCGATCGCCGGTGAGCGGTGTCGCTACGGGTTGTGCGACCAGGTGCTGGGGAACGCCAAGAGCTGGGCGACGACCTTGTTCGGCGCACCGACAGGCGCGAAGTCGACAGGCTCCTGAAGCTGATAGACGCTGCCCTGCGGCGGAAACACCGTGAGCTTATCGTTGAGCAGCTTGACTGTCTTGGTATTCGACAGCACCAGGGGAGGGCCCCCGCCCGGCGGCTTCTCGATCGTCAGCGTGAAGTCCAGGAACTTCGTCTGCCGGAAGGTCGGCGGGAGATTATGGGTGAGCTCGAGCAGGCTGAGCGGCGTCGTGTCGATATCGGACTGACTCATGGTGACCTTGCCAAGCACGGGGCTGTCGGCCGACACCTCGAAGCCAATCACCTTCAGCTTCACGCCGCCAAGCCCGCTCGCGTGGTTCGCCTCCACCCGCTCCCTGATCCCCCCCTTGAAGTCCAAGGTGATGACACCGAGGACGTCGAGCTTGAGGGGAATGTTGATCGCGTAGCAACTGCTCGGGATTTCCAGACCGATGGGAGGCAGCAGACCCAGTAACATGGATTCACATTCCGTTTGATGCGGTTGAGGGGCGGCGCAACGGTTGGCTTCGAAGGAAAGGAATAACCACCGATTCCAAATCAAGTCGATAGGCGTTTTGCTGAATTGACAGATAGGCGAAGGTGTGTCGGTCCTCAAGCAGAGGGGAGAGAGCTGGAGCCGAGGAGTCGAGGAGAGCCGCTGACGGGTGACACGAGGGCTGAGCGCCAGCGGGCCGTGGGCTTCGCGTAGGGACGGCGTGCGTGTTGGCGTGCGGTGCGTATGCCGGGTCGGTCGGAGCGTGGTACACGCCATGTTCCGGCACGTCAGCCCATGGCGCATGCATGGGCCTGGAGGGTGAATGCAGCCAGATTGGGTCTCGGGACGCCTCCTCTTCGTGGTGCTCTGCGGTGTCTTCACCCTCTCCTGCGAGCAGACGGTCCCCCTGCCATCCTCGGCGGAGGCGCTCTCCCTGGCGCGGGCCTACTTCCCCGAACTCGCCGCCGACGTGACGGCGTCCCCCGGAGTTCCCCTCGCGCCTGCTTCCGCCGAGCAGGCCCGTGCGCTCACCGCCCAGCTCACCGGGAGCGGCTCGCTCACGCTGACGACGCGTGGGCTGACCTTCCAGGTCGAGCAGTCGCCCAGCCTCGACGACGCCCCAGCGCCGCGCCGAGAGAAGGCAGTGGCCTTCGCGGGCGAGCGACACTTCTGGTTCCCGGTGGGAACGTCCACGGAAGTGGCGCGGGGGTGGCGGACCTCGCGCATCGAGGAGGCCTGGGTCGTGGATGGCTCCGAGGACCGCCACCGCGCGGAGTACCACGTCACGCTCCCGCCCGCGGTGCGTCACCTTCATGACGCCGGTGAGTACGTGGAGTTCCTCGACGCGCGGGGACGGCCCGTCCTCCGCTTCCATCCCTCCGAGGTGCGCGACGCGCACGGCCAGTCCCGCCGTGGAAGCGTGAGCCTGTCAGGCGTGCGCGAGGCCACGCGCGCCAACGAGTTCGAGGCCGAGGGGTCCCGCGTGGGCCTCGTCACCGAGGTCTCCCTCGCGGGGCTCACCGCGCCGTTGGTGGTGGACCCGGGCTGGTCGTCGACGGCCAGCATGGCGAGCCCGAGAGCGCAGCACGCCTCGCTGCTCCTGCCCGGCGGCGGTGTCCTGGTGGCGGGCGGCGTCAACCGGAGCGGGTTCGTGACGTCCGCCGAGCGCTTCGACCCGGAGACCGGCACCTGGGCCTCCGCCGGCAATCCAGGCATCCAGGGCAACGTCACGTCGGGCGTCCTGCTTCCCACCGGGAAGGCGTTCGTCATGACGGACGGCGGCACGTCGGCACGCATCCATGAAGCCGCGACGAACACCTGGTCCGCCACGGGGGCGATGTCCGCGTCGCGCAGCCTGTCCACCGTCACCCTCCTGTCCTCGGGGCGGGTGCTGGTCGCGGGAGGCTCCAACCTGAACACGGTGGAGCTCTACGACGCCGCGACGAACACCTTCACCGCCACTGGCTCCATGTCCGTCGTCCGCCGGGCTCACACCGCCACCTTGCTGAGGGACGGCCGGGTGCTGGTGGCCAGCGGCTTCAACACCCTGGGCGAGGTGCCCGTCGCGGAGCTCTATGACCCCGCGGCCGGGACCTGGTCGCAGGCGGCGCCTCCCCTGGTTCCCCGGCACTATGCGAGCGCGACGCTGCTCCCCGATGGCCGGATCCTCCTCGCGGGAGGATTCACGAGCGCGGGGATCACCCCCCACGCGGAACTCTATGACCCGGTGGCCAACACGTGGACCGCTACCGGCGCGCTCCTCCATCCGCGAAACGGGCACACGGCCACCCTGCTGCCCAATGGCAAGGTCCTGGTCCAGGGGGGCTCGGACGGGGCGCGCAACGCGCAGGCCGTGTCGGAGCTGTATGACCCGGCGACGGGAACCTGGGCCGCTGCCGGGACGATGGCGGTGGCTCGCGAGAATTCCACCGCCACCCTGCTGACGACCGGGCAGGTGCTGATCCTGGGAGGCTACAGCTCGAACCCGAGCCTGACCTTCTATGCGGACGTGGAGCTCTATGAGGCCTCCAGCGACCGCTGGGCTCCGGCCAGCAATCTCGTGCAGGGCCGGGGCTCCGCCGCCGTGCTGCTGCCGTCGGGACAGGTGCTGGCCGCGGGGGGCCGGGGCGCGAGTGGCGTACTCGGGACGGCGGAGCGCTACACGCGCGCGAGCAACACCTGGGCTCCCGCCGCCTCCCTGGCCACCGCGCGCGAGCGCGCCACGCTGAGCCTGTTGCCGTCCGGCCAGGTGCTCGCCGCCGGGGGTGGGAATGGAGGGGGGCCGCTGGCCTCGGCGGAGCGGTACGATCCCGTGGCCGATGCCTGGACGCCCGCGGGCTCGATGATGGCCGCCAGGGATGGGCACACCGCGACGGTGCTGGGCTCGGGCCGGGTGCTCGTGGTGGGCGGCGCGAGCACGGGGGCGGCGGAGCTGTATGACCCGGCCGCCAACGCGTGGAGCTCCGCCGGTTCGGCCGCCACGCCCCGCTCACGTCACGCGGCCGTGCTGCTGCACGACGGCCGGGTCCTGGTGGCGGGTGGCGAGAACGGAGGCGCGGCGCTGGCCTCGGCGGAGCTGTATGACCCGGCCTCCAACACGTGGGCCCCCGCCGCGGGTCTCTCGCGGGCACGGGCCTCCTTCACCCTGACGCTGCTGCCGTCGGGTCGGGTGCTGGCGGCGGCGGGGACCTCGCTCGCGGCGGAGCTGGCGTCGGCGGAGGTGTATGACCCGGTCTCCAACACCTGGGTCCCGGCGGGGACGCTGGCCAGCCCGCGCGCATTCCATTCGGCCGCGCTGTTGCCCTCCGGCCGGTTGCTGGTCGTGGGAGGTCAGGGGCCGGGGGGCACGGGACTCGCCACCGCGGAGCTGTACGACAGCGCGACCCATACCTGGAAGCCCGCGTCGGGACTCGCCGCCCAGCGGCTGCGCTTCGACACCGTCGTCCTGCCCTCGAACGAGGTGCTCGCACTGGGAGGGCAGGGCGCCGCGGGCGCGTGGCTGGCGAGCGCCGAGCTGTACGAGGACACCGGGGCGCAGCCGGCCTGGCGTCCGGTGGTGACGGGGCCCGACGTGGTGCTGCGCTCCTGTCCCGTGCGAATCACCGGCACGCTGTTCCGGGGCATCTCCGGAGCCAGCACGGGAGACTACAGGGACTCCGCGACGAGCTTCCCGCTGGTGCGGTTGCAGGCGGCCGAGGGGCACCGGCTCTGGACGTTGCCGGGCGCCGAGATGGCCGCCACCGGCGTGACGGTGTCCATTCCCGCCAGCACGACGCCAGGCACCTATGTGCTTTCCGTCTTCGCCAACGCGAGAGGCGGCGGGCGGATGGTGACGGTGGTGGAGAACACCGCGCCGGTGGCGGAGGACCTGACGGTCTACACGCGGTACGGCGAGCCCGTGAATCTGTCGCTGGTGGCGACGGATGCCGAGATGGAGCCCGCGTTGACCTTCGTCATCGTCACCCCTCCAGCCCACGGGACGCTGAGCGGCACGCCTCCCTCCGTCACGTACACGCCCGAGCCGGGCTACCTGGGGCCGGACAGCTTCACCTTCCAGGCACGGGACTGCGGCCTGGACAGCAACGTCGCCACCGTGACGCTCGCCGTGGTCGACCAGACGCCTCCGGAAATCACCTGCCCGGCGGATCTGGTCGTGGAGGCGACGGAGCCAGCGGGGGCGCCGGTGACGTATTCCCCCGCCACCGCGACCGACAACGTCACCGCGAATCCCCCGGTGACGTACTCGTGGCCCTCGGGGAGCACCCTGCCGACGGGGAAGACGACGGTCACCGCGACAGCGGAGGATGCGGCGGGCAATCAGGCGATGTGCTCGTTCACCGTGACCGTTCAAACCCGGGTCGTGACCGTTCAAACCCGGGTGGTGTCGATTGCCGGCGGCGGCTGTCAGGCCACCGGTGGAGGCACGGACGCGGCGCTGGTCGTGCTATCGGTCCTCGCCGTGTGGGCGGGACGCCGGCGCCGTGAACTGGCACGGACCTGTGTGCTCGTCGCGGCCCTGGCCACCACCAGCGCCTCTGGGCAGACGCCCTCCAGCCCCCTGGTGGCATTCGACGTGGAGCGCCTGCGCCTCAGCGCCGCCGCGACGGACTCGCTGCTGGTGGACTCCGGACGACTGCTTCCCCAGGGCGGCTATCGCCTCGGCCTCCTGACCCACTACGAGCGCGGCATCCTGGTGCTGCGAGGCAGTGATGGGTACGACCGCTCCCTCTTGCACTACCGGACGTCGGCCTGGCTCATGGGGGCGTGGTCTCCGGTGGAGCGCCTGGAAGTGTCCGCCCGGCTGCCGGTCATCATCTCCCAGGGGGGCCATGGCGCGGAGACGCTGGTGGGTGTCTCCGCGCCTTCGTCCTCGGGGCTGGGGACGCCGGAGGTGGGAGGGCGCTACGCGCTGCTCCGGCGCGAGGAAGGGGCGCCGGTGTCCCTCGCGGTGGGACTCGACGTGGGGCTTCCAGGGGGACGGGCGAGTGCGTTCGGACGCCAGGAGCATTGGGCCGGATTCCAGTTCTCGCCCCGCGTCTCGCTGGGGCGCGAGGTGGGAATGTTCGTGCTGGGGGCCAGCGTGGGCGCGCGGGTGAGGTCGACCGAGGTCGAGCCGGGTCGCGCCGTGGGCACCGAGCTGGAGCAGGGGCTGGTGGTGGCCACCCGGAGCGAGGGTCTTCGCGGCGAGCTGGCCCTGCAGGTGGCGGAGTCGCTGGTGCACCCGGACGTGGCGGTGGAGTTGCTCGGGGGGGTGCGGCTGCCCATTGGACATGGGCTCGAGGTGAGCGCGCTCGCCGGACATGGCTTCACCGACATCCCGGGGACGCCCTCGTGGCGGGCGGGGGTGGCGGTCGCCTGGGCTCACGGCCCTCCGCGTGAGGACGTCTGCCAGCGCGGGCGGAAGCACACGCCCGAGCAGTGCCCCGACTCCGATGAGGACGGTGACTCCGTGCCCAACAAGACGGACCGCTGTCCTCTGGAGAGGGGCTCGCCGGACAACGCGGGGTGCCCGGACCGGGACTCGGAGGGCGATGGCGTCGTCGACCGGCTGGACCGGTGCCCGAACGAGCCGGGAGTGCCGAGCCGGCAGGGCTGTCCCGAGCCGGTCTCGCCTCCGGTGAAGGAGGAGCGGCTCTCCCTGGTGGGCCGAGAGATCGTCTTCCAGGTGGGCCTCTCCAAGATTGAGGGGGACGGCACGCGCATCCTGGACGAGCTCGCCGAGCTGCTGAAGTCGCGGCCCGATGTCTCGCTCCGCATCGAGGGCCATACGGACGACTCGGGACTGGAACAGCTCAATCTCACCCTGAGCCAGGAGCGTGCGAATGGGGTGCGGGCCTACCTCATCCAGCGCGGCATCGAGAGCTCTCGCCTCGAGGCCCGGGGCTACGGTCCGTCCCGTCCCGTCGCATCGAACGACACGCCGGAAGGCCGAAGCAAGAACCGCCGCGTGGAGTTCATCATCAAGAGTTGACTGCGTATAAGAAGGAGGGGCGGAGGAGGGCCGAGGACGGGAGCCGCCCGAGGTGTGCGCCCGGCCGGTGGAGAGGCCGAGCAGCCCCATGGGGTACACGTCGGCCCTCGCCATGCTCCCATGAGATGGGCGGCAGGGGCCTGGAGCTCTTGGGTTTGATTCCCGCCGCCTTCATGGGGTGTGGTGAGGCGTGGTGTGTTTATCGCTGGGATACCTTGTTGTCGGTGCCCGTGGAACTCACCTTGGGCTTCTTCCGTCCGCCCGCGGCCTTCTTCCAGGTCACGGTATTGTCTGTGCCCGTGACGTCGATCCGCTCCACGGCGTCCAGGGTGATCTTGTTCGAGCTGCCCGTCACATCGACGCTCTTGCACACTCCTGTGAACGTCAGCTCGTTCGAGGAGCCGCTGATCGACACCTCGGTCGTGCCATTGCAGGCGAGTGTCTCCTTGCGGCCCGCGCCGGTGATGTCGATCTCCGAGCTGGAGTCGTCATCGGCGTCCTTTTTGTCGTCGTCGCCGTCCCGTTCCACCTTGACCGTGGTGCGGGTGCCCTCGCTTTCGACCTTCACGTTGCCGCCCCGCACGTCCACTTTGTTGCCACCCGAGTGAACCTTGACGTTCCCGTCCTTGCCAATCTGGATGGTGTCTTGCGCGCCCGCCGCCATCGCGAAGCAGACGGTGAACGCTACGGCCGCGGAACGAATACTCTTCGACATGCTGTGAGCCCCCTGAGGATGATGACGGTGTGCTGGGGCGCTTATACCTCGGGTGGCCCTGCTGGAGGGCCGCCTCCAGCAGGCGGCCATGACGCGCCGCGTGCTACGGCACGATGGTGGTGCACTTGAAGTTGCGCTGGGTTGACGCCGTGGCGCCTACGGAATCCCGGACGGTCAATGTCACCTGGTTCGGCGAGCCGATGGTGCTGCGCGTGCAACTCCCTTCGATTCGCGTGTTCGTCGGACCGATGGCCACGTGGTCGATGGTGGCGTAGGCGTTGGACGTCCAGGAGAAGGTGTAGGGGGGCGTTCCGCCATTGGCGCCCCCCGAACATCCGTAGAGGCCTTCCCCCATGTTGGTGCAGAGCGTGATGCCCGTGGTCAGCGTCGCCAGGGCCTGCGCACCCTGCTGGAGGGCCTGCGTGTCCGCCACGTCTGGGGCCTCCTCCATCGGACCGCCACAGGCCACCGAGAGCAGGGACGCCGCGAACATCGCCGGAAGGTGGACGCTCAGGAACTGCTTCATGGACTGCCTCCTGTGAATTGGATGGAGGCAGAAGCATAGGGCGGTATTCCAATCAATTCAAGATTTAAATGTATTTCTTGTGGTCCACGAAAAACGGCGCGCCGAGCTGAGCGCACATGCTTGTGTTTGCCAGGGAGACCCGCCACGGCCGGGGCTAATACATCGCCGCCGAGGTGAAGTTCACCTGCGGCGGGATGATGGTGATGGTGGAGCCAGAGGAGTGGGCCGAGCAGGAAGTGCAATCCGCGGAGCAGTTGAGTGCGGCCCTGTTGGAAATGGCGAAGAAGGTGAAGCCCGCGACGTTGCGCGAACATCCCGGGCAGCCAAGAAGAAAGTGAAGAAGGGCTATGTTCCGGCGACTCCAAGAGCGTCCAGTAGCGGACGCTCCATGGAATGGTTATGCCTTGATAGAGCGCCAGGTCGCCCGCGCTCGCCATTTCTTCCCTGTTTGTCCTTCTAAAAGAAGCACCCTCCCTCGACCTTGAAAGGGGTGGAGGCAAGGGCGCGATTCTGCTGAGATTTTCGCACCGCCCGGCGCCAGGCATCGGCGACTCATGGCCAAGATACTTGGCAAACAGTACCAACATCCTTGGCGAAATCACCAAGGCCGCGGGTGAGGATTTGATCAAGGTCTGGAGCACCGTCCGTCGTTGCGACGAGGTGCTACGTCCTGTCGCCCACCGACTCATACCGTGACCGACTCGCGTCCTTTCTCTTCTGGAACGACTTCAGCGGCCTGGAACAAGCGATCGCCGTCTTCCACGCACGGCCTATGAGGTGGACCTGAACGTCATCGAGGACTGGTGCCGGCGCGAGGGTCACAGCCACAAGTTCAGCCTGTTCGCGTCACGCATTGGCGCCTCGACCTGACGATTCCTATGGACCGGCGTCCATCACGTTGAGTGGGAGCCGGGAGCGTTCCGACATCACCTTCGTGGGACCGGTGGGCCCCCTGGATGAGTCGGCGATGAGAAACACGATGCAGAAGAATCCGCGGGCCGCGGTGAGAGAAGTGGGGCGGGCAGTTGCCTCCTGCGCCTGCCCCACTTCCCCCGTCATTCATTGCTCACGAACTACCGGCAGGTCGTGTAGCTCGCCCACAGCGGCGTGCCGCCAGCGCTGTACACCACGAGGTTGCAATCCTGCTGCAGCCACAGGGTGGCGCCCGCCGTGTTCCCGGTGGCCGTATCCCAGAGCGCGCCCATCGAGTCCGGATACAGCACGAGGTTTCCATCCGTCTGCATGACGAAGGTCGAGGTGACCTTGCCCCAGGTGCCCGTGCTCCAGAGCGCACCCCGCTGGTCGTAGAGCACCACGTTCCCGTCGGTCTGGTGGGTGAGCCAGATCTTGCCGTCGCAAGACGGGAGCGTCTGTCCGGGCGCGAGCGCCTGACCACTGCTCAGCTTTCCACAAGAGGGAGGCGGATTGCTGTAGAGCAGGCGGGTGGTGGAACCGCTGCCCGCGTTGGTCACCTTGTTGTCCGGGGAGTTGATGACAATCGCCGCGGCCACCGTGGCGGGAGAAGCGCCCGGGTTGTTCTGGAGGTACAGCGCCGCCGCGCCGGCCACGTGCGGGGATGCCATGGACGTGCCGGTCTCCGGCCGGGAGGTGCCGTCGAGCGCGGCGGAGACGATGTTGACCCCCGGTGCGAAGACGTCCAGGCAGGGGCCGAAGTTGGAGCCCTGATAGACCTGCGAGTTCCCAACGAACCTGGAGTCCGTGCTGTCGACGGAGCCAACGGTGATGGCTTCGGCGACACGCGCGGGCGAAATGTAGCACGCGTCAATGGTTGGAGAATTGTTGCCCGCGGCGACGACGATGGTGACACCCGAGGCGATGGTCTTGCGCACCGCGGCGTCCAATGCGTCGTTGGTGACGCTTCCCAGGCTCATGTTGCCCACCGCGGGCTTGATGTGATTGGCCGCGACCCAATCCAGGCCCGAGATGACGCCCGAGAGGGAGCCGTTTCCATTGCAGCCAAGGACGCGCACGGAGTGGAGCCGGACGCCCTTGGCCACGCCCCAGGTGGAACCGCCTACCGTGCCGGCCACGTGCGTGCCGTGTCCATTGCAGTCATTGGCTCCGTAGCCATCGCTGAGCGCGGTGAAGTCCCCCGAGGCCCGGCCACCGAAGTCCGGGTGGCTCGTCATGATGCCCGAGTCGATGATGTACGCATGTACTCCGGCGCCGGTGCCGTTGTAGCTATAGCTGCCGTTCAACGGCAGATTGAGCTGATCGATGCGGTCCAGGCCCCACGTCGCATTGGACTGGGTGGCCATGGCGTGAACCTCGCCATCCTCCACCACGAAGTCCACTTCGGGACTGGCCGCGAGTGCGCGCGCCGCCGCCTCGTTGGCCCGCACCGCGAAGCCGCTCAGCGCGTGGGAGTACGTCTGAAGGACGGTGGCGCCACGCTGGAGGGCGAGCGCCTGGGCGACCTCGGGCACCCTGGAGGCACCGAAGGCGGCGGCCTTCAGCACGACGATGTATTGCCCGGGGATGGCATCGGCGGATTTCCGGAACTTGCCCCCGGGAGTGGAGGCCGCGTCCCGCGCGGACTCCTGCGGGCCAGTCGTCTGGGCGAGGCCTGCCGTCTGTCCCAGGTCCTCGGTGGCGTCGAGGGACGGGCTCCCGCATGCGGGCAGGATGGTGAGGCCACCGATGAGCATCAGGTTCTTCCAAGCGGGTTTATGCAAGGCGGTTCTCCAGGGGAGCGGTCGAATGGCTCCCACGGGGTATGAGAGGGCATTCGGCTCGTTCCCAGTTTGCCTTCCCCACCGACAAGAGCATCCCCTCATTTCACCACGCGCTCTGGGGTGTCCCCCGCGCAGCAGCCCGCCGCGCAGGCCGAGAGGGTAGTCCCAGGTGCTCCATGTCGTTCGCCGCTCCACCTCACCTTGCGTGGGCGCCTCCCGTTGAGGTGGGGAATGTCCGCCCGGCTGAATCCATCGTCAGTCGGTGAGAGACAGTTGACCCTTGTCATCCATGCGGGCGGTCTTGACGGCGCGTCGCCGCCGCGCGACGAGCCTGCGGACAGAGGCCTGGAGCACCCATCCCAGCGCGACCAGCCCGGAGAGCAGACCCACCGAGTCCCCGATGCGCGCATAGAGCGTCGGCACCCGCCCCACCGGCAGCTCCGCGCGCAGCACCCGCTCCTCCGTCGTGAAATGGTCCAGCTCGCCATACACGCGCCCGTAGCCGTCCACCGCCACCGAGAGCCCCTGGTTGACCTGCCGCACCATGCTGAAGCCCCGCTCCACCGCGCGGAACACCGCCTGCCGCGTGTGCAGCGGGCTGATGCCCTTCCAGTCGCTCGACGGCAGCAGGAGCAGCTCGAGCCCTCGCTCCGAGGCGCTGGCGAACACCTCCGGGAAGTCTCCGTCGAAGCAGATGGCGCCCCCCAGGACTCCCACGCCGGGGGCCTGACCCACCGCCGGCTCCGTGCTGCCCGGGACGGAGTGCTCCGCCTCCCAACCCGGCACCGGCCGGGACTTCACGTAGCGCCACGCCACCGCGCCGTCCGGCCCCACCAGGATGAGCTCGTTGCGCAGCATCCGCTCCACCGAGGGCGTGAAGCTCGCCACCGACATGCCGAGCCACACGCCCCGCTCGCGCGCCAGCGTGCTCCCCCGCGCGACGAGCGCATCCAGCTCCCCGGCCAGCACCACCGCGTTCCCCTCGGACCAGAGGAGGAGCTTCGCCCCCCTCGCGGCCTCTCGCTCCGACAGGCGCAGCAGCTCCTCGTTCACCGCGCGCGAGGCCTCGGCGAATGCGCCCCAGTCCTCATCGCCAAAGACCTCGCCCTTCATGAGCCGGGACAGCCCCGCCTCGCGGCCCGTGGCCACGTCCCCCGCCACGGTGATGCCCGCCACCCGGACGGGCTCGCCCACGCTCCCCGCCCCCGCGAGCCGCAGCGCGCCGAAGCCGAGGATGGCCACCAACACCCCCGCGTACACCGCCACCCCGGGCAGGACGCGGCGCCCCGCCTCCCGGTGCTCGAACGCCCAGTTGGCCACGGTGGCGAACCACACCAGGACGAACGTCAGGCCCCACAACCCCGTCACCGACACGAGCTGCACCAGCACCGGCACTCGGGCCTGGGTGTAGGCCAGCACGCCCCAGGTGCCGAACGGGTTGCCCATGCTGCTGAACAACTCCAACCCCGTCATCGCCGCCGGCAGGAAGAGCGTCCCCGCGAAGGAGCCCCGCGGCCCCACGATGAGCCGGTCCGCCAGATACACCCCCGCGACGACCACCGCGCCTCCCAAGGCCATGCCGAAGGCGTTCGCGGCGGAGCCCGGGAACACCCCCAGGTTCGCCACACCGGCGGCGACGGTGTTGGCCACCAGGAGCCCCACGAAGCCCACCGCGGGACGCCGCCGCCGGGAGAAGAAGAGGAACAGGGCGCCCATCAGCCAGCCGGGCAGCACGGCCCACTCCGTGTTCAGCAACATCAACAGTCCGGTCCCCACGCCCAGGGCGAGCCACGGCACGAACGTGGGCAGACGCCGCGCTCCTTCTTCCGGATGACCGCTCATCGTTCTTTCCTCTTCTTCGTCGAAACCGTCGTCCGGTCGAGCCGCTGGAGCGCTTCGCGCGCCTCGTCACACCAGCGCAGGTGCGCCTCCAGCCCGAGCTGCCCCGCGCGAATGGACAGATGCCGGTAGGGAAGCTCCGGGTCGTCTCCCCGGGAGTGGTGGACGTTCTCGTCGATGAGGCGCAGCGCTGCCAGCAGCCCCTCCGCCTCGGCGCGGCTGCGCTCCACCTGGGCCAGGGAGTCCGCGGGTCCCACCTGGGCCCCGAAGAAGAGCTTGAGCAACAGCTCGTTGCGCTCGACGTGGGGGAGCACCGGCCGCCTCAGCCATTCCGCGAGCGCCGTCCGCCCCGTCGCCGTCATCCGGTACACCTTCCGGACCCGTCCGCCCCGCGAGTGCTCCTCCTGGTCGAGCTCGACCAGGCGCTCCTCCGCCATCCGCTCCAGCGTCGGGTACAGGTTGCCGTAGCTCTCCTGCCAGAAGTGCCCCACCGATCGCTCGATGGCGCTTCGCAGGTCGTATCCGCTCATCGGCTCCCGGCACAGCATCCCCAGGATGGCGAACCGACAGGTGCTCTCCCTCGCCATGACGGCCTCCTCCACCGCGATATATCAGGCTGATATATCCGGCCGCTACTTCTTCGTTCGGCGTCCAGCTGGAGGGGTCGGGGGTAGACCCTTCAATACAGGTCGTTGCGGACGGAATGCGTGTAGTGGGCGTCGATCGCTTCCGCCTCGTCCGCCCCTTGGCCCGACATGGCGGCGACCAGCTGCCCCACCGTGGGCAACGCCTGCCGGTCGAGCCGTGACTCCGGGTTCCACAGACGCGCGCGGTTGAGGGCCTTCCCGCAGTGGAACATCACCTCGTCCACCGTGACGACGATCGCGGTCTTGGGCGTCTTCGCGCCCTCCATCACGCGCGCCAGCAACGCGGGCTCGGTGGAGACGCGCCCCCGGCCGTTGATGCGCATGAAGGCCTCGAGCCCGGGAAACAGGAAGAGCATGCCGAGCCGATCGTCCTGGACGAGGTTGCGCATCGACTCGATCCGGTTGTTGCCCGGCCAGTCCGCGAAGACCAACGTCTTCGGATCGATCACCTGCACGAAGCCGGGGGGCCCGCCCCGCGGCGAGGCGTCGAGTCCCGCGGTCCTTCCGGTGGCCAGACAGAAAAAGGTCGCGGCCTTCAAGTAGGTGACATGAAAGGACGTGAGCTGCGGGAGCACGCCCTTCTGGATGCGTTCCGAGGGGGGATCGTAGAGCTGATCGAGCGGGGGGACATTCGTGGACGACATGGTCGAGGACTCCTGCGATGGGGCGCGAGAGTCTCGATAGCAGGGCCAGGACTGGCGCCGCTCCCGCGTGGAGGCCGAGGAATAGCGCGATGGCGCCACTGCCCCGCTCACCGCACGAGGTGGCGCCGCACGTACTCCTTGGGGGTGACGCCGAACGTGCGGCGAAAGAGCGCGATGAAGGCGCTGACGTTGTCGTAGCCCAGGTCGAGGGAGATCGCCGTCACCGCCGCCCCCTGGGCGAGCAGCTCCAGCGAGCGCAACAGCCGCGCCCGCTGCCTCCAGGCGGTGAACGTGAAGCCGGTCTCCACCACGAACCGGCGGGACAGGGTCCGCTCCGGAATGTCCGCCCATTGCGCCCACGCCTCCAGGCGGCGTTCGTCCGCCAGGTTTTCCAACAGGTGCCGAGAGATCCGCAGCAGGCGGGGATCCCGGGGCATCGACAATCCGAGCGGCTCCTCGGGCAGGGACACGATCTCGTCCTGGATCACACAGGCGAGCCGCTCCCGCCAGGGCTCGTGCGGCTGGGTGCCCCAAGAGGCCATGCGGTGGATGGCCTCGCGGAGCAAGCCAACGGTGCGCATCGTGCGCGGCGCCTGAGGAAGACCCGCGCAGGCGCGCTCGGCCACGTAGACGCTCCAGCCAATGAAGGGCCCATGTGAACGGATCGCGTGCACTTGATGTGGCGGGATCCACATGCCGTGCGTGGCGGGAACGACCCAGGAGCCCGCTTCACAGACGACCGTGACCAACCCGTGCGAACTGCCGATCAGCTGCCCGAGTTCGTGCCGATGAAGCCCGCTGTCGCGTTCACGGCGCTCATGCCGCTCGAACGCGGCGGTCGTGGACGCCTTCATGAGCCGAGCCAGCGGAGGAGGAATCAGGACGTCGTGCATGGCATGGCGCCGGACTCCCAGGACCCGATCGTGGAGGCCGCCGTGTCATGTTGCCCGGTTCCACTCCGGGCGTCATCCTCCCGCGACCACGAGACTCGCATGGAGAAGAGCTGGCTCGCGCACTACCAGCGGGATGGTCGGGAAGGATACCGATCCCCATCTGTGTCGCGGTGAGCCTCTCGGGTCCGAGGCGGGGGGCCCTCAAGTGCTATCGTTCGAGCATGAGTCCGACCCGGATCCGTTGTCACATGAAGGCGCCCCGTGTGCGGGTCTATCGCGCGCTGCTGGATGCGCAGGCCATCGCGGCGTGGCGGGTGCCCACCGGCATGACCAGCCACGTGCACGTGTTCGAGCCCCGCGAGGGGGGCGCGATCCGCGTCTCGCTCACGTACGATGCGCCGACCGCGACGGGCAAGACGACCGCCCACACCGACACGTACCATGGCCGCTTCGTGAAGCTCGTGCCGGACACGCAGGTGGTCGAAGCGGTCGAGTTCGAGACGGAGGATCCCGCGCTGCGCGGCGAGATGACGCTCACGATCACCCTCGCCGATGCGGATGGCGGCGGCACCGAGCTGCTCGCCGTGCATGAGGGGCTTCCGCCGGGCGTACCGGCCGCCGACAATGAGCTGGGCTGGCGCCTATCCCTGGAGAAGCTCGCGGCGCTTGTCGAGGCGGGCTAGTCGGCGGGCCCGGGCCGTGCACAACCGCATTGCTGTCCCCATCCCATCTCCATCGTCGAGAGGCTCGAGAAGTGGGAGCGGGAGCAGGGGACGTGAGACAGGCCGGTTGGCGCATCAGGTAACACGCCGGGCGGCGGGCTCGTGCACCCGCCGCCCGGCGAGAACCTCAGCGTGGCACCGAGGTGTACAGGGCGCTCACTTCACTGTCGTTGAGCGCGCGGCCGTAGACGCGCACCTCATCGACCGACCCCGCCCAGAAGTCGGTGTTGCCGCCGTTGTACTTCGCGCGACCGATCGCCAGGGGCCCGGTGCTCACCGCCGCCGTGCCCGCCGGGGCCGTCGCCACCCGGGCACCGTCGAGGTACAGCCGCAGCTCGCCACCGGCCCGGACGCCGACGAGGTGGTACCAGCGGCCGATGACCGGCGTCATGGCGTGCGTGGCGCGCTTCGCGCCGGGCGTGCTGAACGCGAACGCGCCCTGCCCGTACTGCAGGTAGAACGGATTCTCCCTCTGGCGGCCGTCCTGGCTGACCGCCGAGGCGTAGTTGCCCGGCAGCTTGTCGAGCGTCACCCACGCCGAGACCGAGTAGTCGCCCCGGGTATCCAGCACCGGGCTGGCGGTCTCGGCGAAGTCGCCGTTGCCGTCGAAGTGCAGCGCCTGTCCGCGGACACCGGCCGTCCAGTTGGTGTTCCCATGCAGCGTCAGGTCGCTGCTCCCCTCGGTGTCCTGGGCCTTCGAGCCACTGCCCTCATCCAGCGGCCAGGTCCCGAGGCCGGGGAACGTCGCGTCCTCGCCCGCCGTGACGCCCGCGGCGATCACCCGCAGGTTGATCTCCCGCACCGGCGCCATGTCGACCTTCGCCACCCGCCGGTCGTAGGTGTAGAAGCCGTTGAGCTCGTTCTCCACGTCGGTGACCTGGGTGTAGACCGAGCCGGACAGCTCCGCCCCAGCGGCGGCCAGGTAGAAGGTCTGGGTGTTCTCGACGTACTTCGCCGTCAGCGCCGCCTTGTCCGCCACGCCGCTGTAGATGACCGTCGGCGCGCCCGGCCACTGGTGGCCCGGCATGCGCAGGGTGAACCCGCCGTGCTCGCCATCCATCGCCGCGCGCGTATCCGGGTAGGCCGGGTCGTTGTTGCCGTAGTCGTGGTGGTCGATGATGTCGCCCTTGCCGGAGTCACCCTTGGAGTCGCAGCAGTTCACGCCGCTGTGGGCGTTGACCCACCGCGACGGGTCGGCGGCCTTGACCTGCTCGGCGATCCGGCCGGACTCCTCCCGGTTCCACTCGCCCCAGCCCTCGTTGAAGACCACCCAGCCCGCGATGGCCGGCGAGTTGTGCAACTGCTCCATCATGCGGCGGCCCTGGGTGACGAACGCCTCCTGGCCTTGCGTGTTGTTGATGCTTCCGGAGACGAAGTCCTGCCACACCAGCAGGCCAATCTGGTCCGCGTGGTAGTACCAGCGTGCCGGCTCCACCTTGATGTGCTTGCGGACGGCGTTGAACCCGAAGTCCTTCTGCGTCTGCAGGTCCCAGCGCAGCGCCGCGTCGCTGGGCGCGGTGTAGAGCCCGTCGGGCCAGAAGCCCTGGTCCAGCATGGCGAGGGAGAAGACCGGCTTGCCGTTGAGCACCAGCTTCGGGAAGCCGCCGACGTTCTGGATCGTCACCGAGCGCATTCCGAAGTAGGCGCCGAGGGTGTCGGTGCTCGTCCCCTCGGTGAGCGTGACCTCGAGGTCATAGAGGTACGGATCCTCCGGCGACCACAGGTGCGGCGTCGCCACCTGCAGCGTGAGCGGGGTGTTGGCCGCGCCCGTGACGGTACCGACCTCCTGGCCGTCGGCGTCGCGGGCCACGGCGGTGACGCTGGCGCTGGCCGAGGCCGACGCGGAACGGACCCGGAGGGCGAGCGTGCCCGTCTGGGTGTCCGGCGTGGTCACGATGTCGTCGATCGCCACGGTGGGCACCGGCTCCAGCCAGACGGTCTGCCAGATACCGGAGGTGGGCGTGTAGAAGATGCCGCCCGGACGGCGCGTCTGCTTGCCGACCGGCTGGTTGGGGCCGATGGTGTCGGAGACCGCGACGATGAGCTCCTGCTCACCCGAGCCGCTCAGGGCGCTGGTGATGTCGGCGGTGAACGCGGTGTAGCCGCCGGTGTGCTCGGCGACCTTCTGGCCGTTGACCCACACGCGCGCCTGGTAGTCCACCGCGCCGAAGTTCAGCAGCAGCCGCTGCCCGGTGCCAATGCCCCAGGCGGCGGGCACGGTGAAGAGCTTGCGGTAGAACATGTGGTCCTCGTGGCGCTCCAGCCCGGACAGCTGGGACTCCACGGGGAACGGCACGATGATGCGCTCCGGCAACGTCTGGCCGAACGTCGGCTGCGCGTTCGCGGTCGCGCCGGCGAACTCCCACGGGCCGTTGAGGTTGAGCCACTTCTCGCGAACCTGCTGCGGCCGAGGGTACTCGGGCAGCGGGTGGGCCGTGTCGAGCTGGTCTCCCCACGGGGTGCGCAGCCGGTGGGTCGACGCGTTGCTGGCGTCGCGCGCGAGCTGCGGCACCGTCTCACCTTCCACGGCCAGGCCGCCGAGGCCGTCGTAGGAGACGCGGACGCGCTGGCCGCGCTGGATCGGCTTGGAGAGGGTGACCACCACGAGGGACGCGTCGCTGGTGTCGATGGCGGCCGAGGCCTGGGGCATCGCGGTGGTGTCGGCTTCCACCACCAGGTGCGGGAGCAGGTCTCCGAGCGCGGTGACCGGCCCGTCGAAGTCGAGCGTCAGCCGGAGGCCGTCCTCGCCGACGGCGAGAGCGACCGGGTAGACCTCGAAGCCGTCCGGGGGGGTGAACGCCGTGGTCGGCACGATCTGCTTGCTGATCGTGGCGCTCGACCAGCGCAGGTACATGTTCGCGCCGCCGACGTCCTGGAACAGCTCCATCCGGAAGTCGTGCGCCTCGCCCGCGACGAGGTGCACGGACGCGCTGTGCTGCTCGACGTCCCAATCGCCGACCCAGTGGTCGATCACCGGCGCGCCATCGAGGAACATCCGGAAGCCATTGTCGCCGATCGCGTGGAACGTGTAGTCGCCGGTCTCCGGCGCGGTGAGCTTGCCGGTCCATCGGGCCGTGGTGTGCTCGGTGCGGCCGTTCGACGTCTGGAACATGGCCGTCAGATCGGAGAAGTTGATGTTCGGCTCCAGCGCGACCGCGCCGAGCTGGGCGAAGTCACGGGCGCCGGGGGCCGACATCCGGTAGTACTCGCCCTTGAGCCCGTGCACCTCTACTGGGGTCGAGGCGTCGGGGGTCGAGGCGTCGGGGGTCGAGGCGTCCGGGGTTGAAGCGTCCGGGGTCGACGCGTCGGGAGTCGAAGGGTCCGGGTCCTGGGTCGACGCATCCGGGGTCGGCGCGTCCGGAGGGGGGTTCGAGCAGCCGATCAGGGGATTGATCAGCGCGGAGGAGAGTAACAGCAGGCCGAGGGTAATCGACCTGAACTCAGGGCGAGACATGGCGTTCCTTCTTGATCTTTCTTGAATTGTCGTTGGGGTAAAGCGCGGGAAAAGCTTGGACGGCAAATACCCGAATTCCATGAAGAAGGCTACATTCCAAGTCCAGATCCTTGGTCACCTGGAACATGTGACTTCCCCAGTTGAGTGGTTCTCCCGCGCTTGATGTGCTCCACGAACCGGGACGCCTGCTGCTCCGTCGCATGCGACTCGCAATCCGAGCCCTCGCCAGCAAGGCAGGCACGCCGAAAACAATCGCGAACACTCCCGTGTCAGTCGGGACAGTCTGTCCATGGCTCGAGCCCACGAGACCGAAGGACAACGTCAGAAAACCCGCGAGCGTGCGCTCGTGCTGGTGGGATGGAGGAGGTCCTCCAGTCCGATGCGCCGGAACATCTCCGCACTGACGCGGTCGGCGACGCCATTGACCACGTCGGCGTCGGCCGGCTCGAGGGAGGCGAGTCCCTTGAGGCTCTGTTCCGCGAGCCCCGCGTAGGGGCTCCGGTCGTACTCGGCCGCGCGCCGTATCGGAGGGGGCACCGGAGTGAGCGAAGTGATTCGTTCCCTGGGTGAAGGCGCCCGGGACGATGAGCGACGTCTCGATGCCCCAGCGGGCCAGCTCACCGGCGTCGCTGACGGCGAGCGAGTCCATCGCCGCCTTGGCCGCGAAGTAGGGCGAGAGGTAGGGCGGGGTGCCGCCGCGCGCGCTGCTGCTGGAGACCCAGACCACCAGGCCGCGACCCTGCTTGCGCAACTGCGGCAGCGCGGCGCGGTTGACGCGCTGGGTGCTGAGCACATTGTTCTCGTAGAGCTGGGCGAACGACGATGGATTTCGTGAGGGAGTTCCTTGCTCTGGACAGAGTGGGAGGCAGTGGGGGGTTCAGATGATTCCGCCGTTGGCGCGCAGGACCTGGCCGTTGATCCATCCCGCGTCCGGGCCCGCGAGGAAGGCGACCGTGGCGGCGATGTCCTCGGGCTGGCCGAGGCGCTCCAGCGGAGCCAGCTTGGCCAGGCGATCGACCACCTCCCGCGGCTTGCCCTTGAGGAAGAGATCCGTGGCGGTGGGGCCGGGCGCGACGGCGTTGACCATGATGTCGCGTCCGCGCAGCTCCTTGGCGAGCACGCTCGTCATGGCCTCGACCCCTGCCTTGGTGGCGGCGTAGACGGCGTAGTTCGGCTGGAGCAACCCCACCACGCTCGACGAGAAGTTGATGATGCGCCCGCCCGTGCGCAGCCGGGTGGCGGCCTCGCGCAGGGTGTTGAACGTGCCCTTGAGGTTGACGGCGATCTGACGATCGAAGGCGGCGTCATCGGTGTCGGCGACGCTGGACAGGGTCATGATGCCGGCGTTGTTGACGAGCACGTCCACTCCGCCGAAGGCCGTCTCCGCGGAGTCGAAGAGGTGCCGGACGTCCGCGGCGCGGCTGACATCCGCCTTGGCCGCCAGCGCCTGGCCACCGTCCTGCTGGATCTTGCGGACGAGGGCCTCGGCCGACTCCGCGCTCTCGGCGTAGTTGACGATCACCGTGAAGCCGTCGCGGCCCAGTCGCTCGGCGATGGCGGCGCCGATGCCGCGGGATGCGCCCGTCACCAGGGCCACCTTCTGATTCTGTGCGTTCATGTGGTTTCTCCCGACCGGCTTCGTTCGTCGCCGGTACGAGAGACACCCTGCGCTTTCCCCGTGGAGAAATAATCACCCCTGGAGTGCCATCACTGTTCTACAGGAACGAACAGTCAGGGAGGGTGGATGGACCGGTTGGACGTCATGCGGCTGTTCACGCGGATCGTGGAGCGGCACAGCTTCACCGCGGCCGCGCAGGACATGGAGATCCCGCGCTCGACCGTCACCCAGGCCATCAAACAGTTGGAAGCGCGGCTGGGGGCGCGGCTGCTGCAGCGGACGACCCGCCATGTCCGGCCCACGCTCGATGGCGAGGCCTACTACCGCCGCTGCGTCGCCATCCTCGGCGAGGTCGAGGACGCCGACGCCGCCTTCAGCGATGCCAAGCCGCGCGGTCAGCTCCGGGTCGACGTCCATGGCACGCTGGCCCGCCATTTCGTCCTGCCCGCGCTCCCCGCGTTCCTGGCCGAGTACCCGGATTTGAAGCTTCACCTAGGCGAGGGGGATCGGCTGGTCGATCTGGTGCGTGAGGGCATCGATTGCGTGCTGCGGGTGGGCGACCTGCAGGACAGCTCCATGGTGGGACGGCGTGTGGCGCTGCTCGAGGAGGTGACGTGCGCGAGTCCGGCCTACCTGGCGCGCCACGGTACGCCCGCCAGCGTCGACGAGCTCGCGGGCCATGTGGCGGTGGGCTTCGTGTCGTCGGCCACCGGCGCGGTGATTCCCCTGGAGTTCATGATCGACGGCGTGCCGCGAAACATCACGATCCCGGCGACGGTGACCGTCGCGGGCGCGGAGAGCTATGTCGCGGCGGCCAGGCTGGGGCTCGGATTGATCCAGGTGCCGCGCTACCACGTCGAAGGTGACCTGGCGGAGGGCTCACTCGTGGAGCTTCTTACCGGGACTCCACCGTCACCGACCCCGGTCTCCCTGCTCTACCCACGGAGCCGGCAGCTCTCGCCGAGGGTGCGCGTCTTCATCGATTGGCTGACGCGGGAGTTCGCTCGTGCTCCCGTGGCTTGAGTATGCAGAGGGGCTGGAGGGCGGCGTCGTAGACGCCCTCGCCCGAAACGAATACCACGCCATCTCGCGACCGGGCAACGAAGGCCTCGGTGGCGTTCAGCATCTCCCAATCATCGTCCGTCATCCGCAGCGGCTCGATTTCGATGGTGATGAGCTGTCTGCTCGCGCGAATCCGCTGGAGGAGCGCGGCATGACTTGCTTCCAGGCCCGCATCCAGAAGTGTCTGGATGATCTCCGCGATTGAGTTCGCCAGGACATCTTGTGTCGCGTAGTGGAGAACAATCGGGCGCCCGGCTCCTGTCGGATGGACTTCGAATCTCGTCCATTCCAGGTGTGCGGACTCCGTGGCATCCAACATGGGCTCGAAGCGTGGGGGCGCGTTGAAGAACCAACCCTCGTGGATGAAGTTGCCGATCTCCGATCTGGGCAGAGGTCTCTCGGAGCGGCACAGGATGCGCAGGTATTGGCTCATGGGCGGATGACCGCGCGGCAGTCGAGGCTATCGAGACTGAGAGGTTGTTGCACTGGAGCAGTTATGCACGAGATGTGACGCCTGCCCAGTTGTCGAATAGGTGCTAATAATTGTGATTGGGCGCTGTGCCTACCACCGGCTGCTCCGAGGGCAGTTCAACAGCCTCTCAGGTCGTATGCACGGTGTTTTAGCGCATGATCCTAAGCCCTTTATCTATGTTAGCGGAGAGGGACGAGAGGTCCTGTACCTGGGTGCCTCTAAGGTACAGGCTTTGCAGTGAGGAGAGGGGTGAGAGGGGGGAGAGGTCCTGCACCTGGGTGCCGCTAAGGTCGAGGTGTTGCAGGGAGGAGAGAGAGGCGAGGGGGGAGAGGTCCTGCACCTGGGTGCTGCGGAGGACAAGGTGTTGCAGGGAGGAGAGGGAGGCGAGGGGCGAGAGGTCCTGCACCTGGGTGCCGAGAAGGTCGAGGCTTTTCAGGGAGGAGAGAGAGGCGAGGGGGGAGAGGTCCTGCACCTGGGTGCCGCTAAGGTCGAGGTGTTGCAGTGAGGAGAGGGGTGAGAGGGGGGAGAGGTCCTGCACCTGGGTGCCGCGGAAGTCGAGGCTTTGCAGGAAGGAGAGAGAGGCGAGGGGGGAGAGGTCCTGCACCTGGGTGCCGAGAAGGTCGAGGCGTTGCAGGGAGGAGAGAGAGGCGAGGGGAGAGAGGTCCTGCACCTGGGTGCCGAGAAGGTCGAGGCGTTGCAGGAAGGAGAGAGAGGCGAGGGGAGAGAGGTCCTGCACCTGGGTTCTGCGGAGGACAAGGTGTTGCAGGGAGGAGAGGGAGGCGAGGGGAGAGAGGTCCTGCACCTGGGTGTCGCTAAGGACGAGGTGTTGAAGGGAGGAGAGGGAGGCGAGGGGCGAGAGGTCCTGCACCTGGGTGCCGAGAAGGGCGAGGTGTTGCAGGGAGGAGAGGGAGGCGAGGGGCGAGAGGTCCTGCACCTGGGTGCCGCTAAGGTCGAGGTGTTGCAGGGAGGAGAGGGAGGCGAGGGGAGAGAGGTCCTGCACCTGGGTGCCGAGAAGGGCGAGGTGTTGCAGGGAGGAGAGGGAGGCGAGGGGCGAGACGTCCTGCACCTGGGTGCCGAGAAGGGCGAGGTGTTGCAGGGAGGAGAGGGAGGCGAGGGGCGAGAGGTCCTGCACCTGGGTGTTTCTGAGGTCGAGGTGTTGCAGGGAGGAGAGGGAGGCGAGGGGCGAGAGGTCCTGCACCTGGGTGTCGCTAAGGTCGAGGTGTTGAAGGGAGGCGAGGGGCAAGAGGTCCTGCACCTGGGTTCTGCTGAGGTTGAGACTTTGTAAGGAAGACGTAGACGCGCGAATTGCTTCCTGTGAGATAATCCTGCTCACGTCCCGAATTTGTGATCGGATGCGTCCAAAGGGCAACTCCTGAGCAAGAAGAGCTTGACGAACGAGTTTGATGTCCAGTGGTTCGACGGCGAGCGCCAGTTCTTCGACAACCGTCCATCTTGTCTCGTTTAAGTATCCTCTCAATGCATCTTGAGCGGCCGCAGACCCAATCAGGCGGAGAGAGCGCACACAGGCTGCCGCCGTACGTACTGGCAATTTCTTGCGGTAGTGGAGGAATGGGACGACGTCGTCCCCTGCCGATGACAGCATTTCGGCCTCACCCATTGTCGCGGGAGGAAAGAGTCGCTGACGGAGTCTCGCTACATTCTCCCGCTCCTCCTTTTTCAAGCGCCGGGCAGAGGCCTCCAAGAGTACAGCCATGAGTTGCCGCTCCCGCACACTGCCTGTGACTTCCTCCGAGATTTCGGGAACGCTTCTGGGGGATGAGAGTACCTGGTGGATGAGGCTTGCATTGAAAGACTCACTCCCCTTCATCATCGCGAAGACCAGAACAGGTTTCCAGTCCGGGTCGAGTACATTCCGAGCCAGCAAACCATCATGACCTCGTTCAGTGAGAACCTCCGCGGCAAGGTACTCCTTGAACGTATTGTGGATGAAGTCGACCTTCTCGGGTCCTGGTTCACGCAGCATTCCGCTGCGCTCAATGAGTCCTTCCAGAATGGCGGGACCGTCGGAGTAGGGCTTTCCGAGGAGTTCACTCATCTGCCCCACCTCATGGACAGCCCTGTCTTTGTCTAGTTCGGACCTTCCGTTCAGCACCATGTCATGTGCCAGCGCGCGAAGAATGTTCTTCTTATCGGGGTAGGAAAGCTTCCGATAGACCTCCGGAAAGCCGGACAGGTCTAGGGACTCCGATTCACGGCGGTGAAGGAGCATCTGGCACAAGGCTTCGCATAGTTCATCCCGCGTTTCCGGAAGCCGCTGATTTCGTTCCCTGTGGAGCGCACAAATGACAGCCGTGAGGAGGGGCGTAGTGGTCAGTCGGGCGATGGTTGGGCCACGTCGGAGTGTCGCCTTGAGTTCCTGCGCGAGGGACGGCAGGTCCTCGGAGGAAACTCCTACCTTCTCCAGCTTGAGCGTCACCGCTCGGTGCCAGTGGTCGATGAGGCGCTCGCGATCCAGGACGGATAGCGGGGTCACCTCCGCTTCTTGGAAACCAAGGTGTTTCAACCATCTTGGGGGGACTGCGGTAGGCCGGGTACTCAGCAGGTAGCCGCAGCGAGGGTAGGTGTTGACGAAGCGGCCGACCTCCTCTTCGACGGTATGCCGCAGGTTGCGTGGCACCTCGTCAACACCATCAATGAGTAACAGTGCTCGTCCTTCGTCCAGGACGGATCTCACCCACCCCTCGGGGGCTTTGCCGAGTTCTGGCGCGGTGTGGAGAGTCAGCTCTTCGAGAGGTGGGAGCTTGCCATCTGTGCAACTCCGCAGGCGGAGCAAGAAGGGCACATGGGTACGCCATGTTCCCTGCCCGTTTTCTGGAGTGGCCGCCAAAAGCCGTCGCTCATCCATAGGCGTCGTTTGGGCCTCAAGCGCCGCCTTCATGGCCGCCCACCGGAAGAGGGTGCTTTTGCCACTTCCCGCCTGGCCACGTACGAGGAGCCGCATGGAGTCGGCCGGAAGCGTATCCAAGATCTCCTCCAACCCTTTCTGCGTCAGTGTCTCCTCTTGCGAAGTCTCTTCCTGAAGTCCGAGGGGAATGTAGGCCACGGACAACGCGTACCGTTTCACTGCTTGGTGCACGTCGACTCCGAAGAGATCGAGCTGATCGACATTCCGAGCCACCGCTTGGCGATAGGCCGTTTCGAAGAGTGGATGGGTCTTCTGCGGTGCCAATGCCCAAACCGTCTCCGCCATTTTCCTGATGGGCTCCAATATCTTGTCGAGTGTGTCCTGGAGGTGATGGAGTTTTTGGAGCTGGGCCTTGACCTCCACCTCTTTGAAGCGTGGGAGCTGGGATGCGACCTCGACCAGATAGCGGGCCACTTCGTTGAGAGAGCGCTCGTAGAGAGCTGTCTCTGCTTCTCTGAAATGGCCTTGTGGGAGTGCCCGATGTTCCCGGAATGCCGCTGCCAACTTCGTGGGGTCAAGTTCTCGGGCGATGACGAGTTCCGACGACACCATTCCATCAAGGGTGTCCCTCAGCTCGCAGGCAACTGCCTCGACGCTCATGTCATGACTCATGCCCGCTTCGCGCTCGAAAAGCGGCACGAGTTGGTAGACGATGCTATCGGCCATTCCCTTCATGAGCCGTTCGGCGGGGCGCCGGTCACGAATGTCTCGAAGTCGGGCAAGGCCCAGCTCCAGAGTGGCGCCGCCCAGCATCCCAGCGACAGGGCCAACCCACATCGTCAGCAGGTGGGCTGTCAGCGGATTGCCCAGCTTCTCCAACAGAAGCTCATCGATCTTCACCATGGACCTGTCCCTCATGCGCTGCGCCCAGGTCACGGGGCCTGCGCGGTCACCAGCATAGAACGACTCCCCCTGGACCTCGGGGTTCCCGTTCTCCGTCCCGCGAGCCGACGCCCTCTTTGAACGGACTTCCCTCGGATGGCTTAGGCTGTGGGAACCATGCGCCTTCCCTCCCAACGTCACCTGTTTGATCTGCCCGAGGGCCTCACCTGGCTCAACTGCGCGTACATGTCTCCGCAATCGCGGGCCGTGGGGGACGCGGGGCGCGAAGCGCTCGAGCGCAAGGCGAAGCCCTGGCTGGTGCGCCCCGAGGACTTCTTCACCGAGTCCGAGTCCCTGCGCCGGCTCTTCGCCAGCCTGGTGGACGCGGACCCGGAGGGCGTGGCGCTGGTGCCCTCCGTCAGCTACGGCATGGCGGTGGCCGCGGCCAACCTCCCGGTGCGCGTGGGCCAGCGCCTGCTGGTGCTCGCCGACGAGTTCCCCTCCAACGTGTACCCCTGGCGCGAGCTGGCCGAGCGCTCGGGTGGCCAGGTGGTGACGGTGCGCCGGCCCCGGGACGGGGACTGGACCCAGGCGCTGCTCGCGGAGCTGGACGAGCGCACGGCGCTGGTGGCGGTGCCCCACTGCCACTGGACGGACGGGGGCCTCGTCGACCTGGAGCGCGTGGGGGCGCGGGCGCGCGAGGTGGGCGCGGCGCTCGTGGTGGATGGGACGCAGTCGGTGGGCGCCATGCCCCTGAGCGTGGAGCGGGTGCGCCCGGACTTCCTCGTGACCGCGGGCTACAAGTGGCTCATGGGGCCCTACAGCCTGGGCTACCTCTACGTGGCGCCCAAATGGCGCGAGGGCAGGCCCCTGGAGCACAACTGGCTCTTGCGTGGCGGCAGCGAGGACTTCTCGCGGCTGGTGGACTACCGCGACGACTTCCAGCCCGGGGCGCGCCGCTTCGACGTGGGCGAGCGCAGCAACTTCGTGCTCGTGCCCATGGCGATCGCCGCCCTGCGCCAGTTGCTCGCCTGGGGGGTCGCGGACATCCATGCGACGCTGTCCGTGCTCACCGAGCGCGTGGCCCGGGGGGCGCGCGAGATGCGGCTGGAGGTGGTGGACGATGCGTTGCGCGGCGGGCACCTGATGGGGCTCAAGCGCACGGGAGGCTATGCGCCGGACGTGGCCGCCCGGCTCGCCTCGCGTCAGGTGTACGTGAGCGTGCGCGGGGACAGCCTGCGCGTGTCGCCCCACCTGTACAACACGGAGGCGGAGGTGGACCGCCTCCTCGAGGAGCTGGACGCACTCGTGTGAGCGCGTCCGGGCCCGGGGCTCAGTCGAACTTGTAGCCCTTGGGCACCACGACGATGCCGTTGTCCGTCACGGTGAAGCCGCGCGCCTTGTCCGCCGCGATGTCGTAGCCCACGCGCGCGTTGGGCGGCACGTTCACGCCCTTGTCGATGATGGCGTTCTTGATGTGCGCGTGCCGTCCCACCACCACCTCGTCGAAGAGCACCGAGCGCTCCACGAGCGAGTAGGAATTCACGCGCACGCGCCGCGACAGGATGCTCTCGCGCACGGTGCCGCCGGAGATGATGCAGCCGCCGGCCACCATGGAGTTGAGCGCCTTGCCCATGCGCTCGCCCGACTCGTGGACGAACTTGGCCGGGGGGCTGAACTCCACCGCCGTGCGCAGGGGCCACTCGGGGTTGAACACGTCGAACTCGGGGTTCACCGAGACCAGGTCCATGGAGGCCTCGTGGTAGGCCTCGAGCGTGCCCACGTCGCGCCAGTACGTGTTCGCCTGCGTCTGGCCGGGGATGGGGTTGGAGTGAAAGTCATACGCCTGGATGTGGTAGCCGTCGCGCAGCGCGCGCGGCAGCACGTCCTTGCCGAAGTCGTGCTGGCTGCCCTCGGTCTTCGCGTCGATCTCCAAGAGCTCGTCGAGCACCTTCCGCTTGAAGATGTAGTTGCCCATGCTGGCCAGCGCGTGCGTGGGCTTGCTCGGCATGGGCGGCGGGCTCTTCACCTTCTCCTGGAAGTCGGTGATGCGGCCGCGCCCGTCGATCTGCATGACGCCGAAGCGGTGCGCCTCGGCGAGCGGCGTGGGGTAGGCGGCGATGGTGATGTCCGCGCGCGAGGACTCGTGCACCTCGCGCATGTGCGCCACGTTCATCTTGTAGATGTGGTCGCCGGAGAAGATGGCCACGTCGTCCGCGTTGTAGTTATTCACCAGATGGAGGTTCTGGTAGATGGCGTCCGCCGTGCCCCGGTACCACACCGGGCCCAGCTCCTCGTAGAGGTACATCTGCGCGGGCACCAGCGTGATGAAGTAGTCGGCGAGCAGCCCCGAGCCGAAGCGCCACCCGCGCTGGATGTGCTCGGTGAGCGACTGGGCCTTGAACTGGGTGAGGACGTAGACGGAGTACACGCCCGAGTTGAGGAAGTTGCTCAGGGCGAAGTCGATGATGCGGAACTTCGACCCGAAGGGCACGGCGGGCTTGGAGCGTCTGGACGTCAGTGGCGCCAGACGCGTGCCCTGACCGCCCGCGAGAATCATTCCCAGGATGCGTTTGCTGTTCATTCGAAGGTGAACCCCCTGGCGGCCACTATACGGGTCTGTCCGAGAAAGGCGTGTTTCTCGTGACAGGTCCCCACACGACGCAACGCGGCGTGAGGCGCCGTGTTTCATCTGTGGCTCAAACGACAGTTCACCGCGCGCAAGCCGCTCGCCGGGTCCTCCCCGAGGAGCGGCCTGCCAGGAGGGCGTCGCATGCGCGGGGGAAGAGGGCTGCCCACCCTTTACCCCAGAGCGACACGATTCCTCGATTCCTCAGACACGGAGAGACACATGACCAGGACCAGGCTGATGCTGGCGGGGCTTCTCGCGGGTGGCATGTTGGTGGGCAGCGCGTGCAGCTCGGACAAGGGCGCGCGGCGTGACGAGCCCATGGAGCCGGCGGCCACCACCCACGCGCCCTCCGACAATCCGGATGCCGCCACTCCGCCTCCGCCGACTCCCCCGGGCACGGGTGGCTCGGGAGAGGAGGGCAATCCATCGGGCACGGGCCTCTACGACGACTATTCGGTGCCCCAGGAGGACCGGGGGAGCACGGGAGGCTCCGGCTACCTGGACCCGGTGACGAACCCGGGCGCCAGCGACACGAGCAAGTCCAAGACGGAGGACATCCGCGATCAGGATCCCTCCGAGGAGCGCGGCACGGGAGGCTCCGGCTACGAGAAGGACAGTGACTTGTTCAAGCAGAACCAGGAGTTCGGCGGCTCGCGCTTCCCCGGGGACAAGGCCGTGCCCCAGCGCCTGTGACGCGGCGCGCGGCGTGTCCGGGAGAACATCGGTGAAAACAGGGGCGTGGTGCCGGGCCCGTGGCGCTAGAGTCGCCGCGTGGCCCATCCTCTCGCTGGCAAGCCCCCTCCTGATTCACTTCTCATCAACCCCGAGCGCCTGCGCGCGCAGTACTTCTCCGAGCGCCCGGACGTCCGTGAGCCCGAGCAGCGCGTGGCCTTCGGGACGTCCGGCCACCGTGGCTCGGCCGCCCGCCGCTCCTTCAACGAGGCGCACATCCTCGCGGTGGTCCAGGCCGTGTGCGAGTACCGGGAGAAGCATGGCATCAACGGCCCGCTCTTCCTCGGCATGGACACGCACGCCCTGAGCGAGCCCGCGCAGGACACGGCGCTCGAGGTGCTCGCGGCCAACGAGGTGCGCGTGCGCTACACGGACCGGGCCACGCCCACGCCCGTCATCTCCCACGCCATCCTCACCTACAACCGCGGGCGCACGAGCGGCCTGTCCGACGGCATCGTCATCACGCCCTCGCACAACCCGCCCGAGGACGGGGGCATCAAGTACAACCCGCCCAACGGGGGCCCCGCCGACACCAACATCACCAGTTGGATGGAGAAGCGCGCCAACGAGCTGCTCGGCGCGGACAACTCCGGGGTGCGGCGCATCGGTGTCGAGCGCGCGCGCCAGTTGGCCCATGTGGAGCGCTACGACTTCATCACCCCCTACGTCGCCGACCTGCGCCACGTGGTGGACCTGGACGTGGTGCGCGGGGCGAAGCTGTCCATCGGCGCGGATCCCCTGGGCGGCTCCAACCTCGACTACTGGGAGCCCATCGCCGAGCACTACGGCCTCACGCTCGAGGTGGTGAACAAGACGGTGGACCCCACCTTCCGCTTCATGCGCGTGGACCATGACGGGAAGATCCGCATGGACTGCTCCTCGCCCTACGCCATGGCGGGGCTCGTGGAGCTCAAGGACCGCTACGACATCGCCTTCGGCAACGACACGGACTCGGACCGCCACGGCATCGTCACGCGCAGCGTGGGGCTGATGAACCCCAACCACTACCTGTCCGTGGCCATCGGCTACCTGTTCAGCCACCGCCCCGGCTGGAAGAAGGACGCGGGCGTGGGCAAGACGCTGGTGAGCAGCAGCATGATCGACCGCGTGGCCCGGGACATCGGCCGGCGCGTGGTGGAAGTGCCCGTGGGCTTCAAGTGGTTCGTGGACGGGCTGCTGGACGGCTCGCTCGGCTTCGGGGGCGAGGAGAGCGCGGGCGCGTCCTTCCTGCGCCAGGACGGCACCGTCTGGACCACCGACAAGGACGGCATCATCCTGGACCTGTTGGCGGCGGAGATCCTCGCGCGCACGGGCAAGGATCCCGGCGCGCACTACCAGGAGCTGACGAAGAAGTTCGGCGCGCCCATCTACACGCGCATCGATCAGCCGGCGACTTCCGCTCAGAAGGCGGTGCTCAAGAAGCTGTCGCCGGAGGCGGTGCGCGCCACCACGCTCGCGGGCGAGCCCATCACCGAGCGCCTCACGCGGGCGCCGGGCAACAACGCGGAGCTGGGCGGGCTCAAGGTGGTGGCGGAGAACGGCTGGTTCGCCGCGCGGCCCTCGGGCACCGAGGACGTCTACAAAATCTACGCGGAGAGCTTCCGCGATCAGGCCCACCTGGACGCCGTCGTGGACGAGGCGCGGCAGATCGTCAGCGACGCCTTCAGCCGAGGGTAGGGCTCCCCCTCACTCCGGGCTGAAGCGGGCGAGGAGCGCGAGCAGTTGCTCGCGCTCGGCGGCCGAGAGCCGGGACGTGCGGGCGCGGTTCCCCGAGTCCAGCAGGGCGCGCGCCGCGTGCAGCCGCTCGCGCCCCGGCTCCGTGAGTCGTAGCAACGTGGCGCGCCGATCCTCGGGATCCTCCTCCCGCCGCACGAGCCCCTCGGTCTCCAGCCCGTCCACCGTATCGGTGAGCGTGCGCGGCACCACGCCCAGCGCGTCACTCACCTCGCGCATCCGCCGGGGTTGGGCCTCCAGCGAATCCATGACCTTGAGCCGCGCGAGCGACAGCCCGCACTCGCGCAAGCGCTCGTTCGCCTGGTTGCGCAGCCGGTGTGCGGCGGTGACCACCGCATCCACCAGGGCATCTCCGGTCCGGGGCTTCGTCATTGACGGCGGGACCTGTCGTGATTAGTGAGTATCCTCATCATGAGCCTGCCTCAGTATAACGCGGGAGGGCTCCCCGTCACCACAAGGTCCATTCTCATGTCCTGGGTTCAGCGGCGTCCCGAGTACGTGGTCGCCACCGTCTTCGTCGCCGCCATGTTCATGAACATCCTGGACACCACGGTCGTGAACGTGGCCCTGCCCGCCATGGCGCACCAGTTCGGCGTGCGGGCGACGGACGTGGAGTGGGTCGTCATTGGCTATCTGATGAGCCTGGCGGTGTGGATTCCCGCGTCCGGGTGGATGGGGGACCGCTTCGGCACCAAGCGCACGTTCCTGGTGGCGCTCGCGCTGTTCACGCTGGCCTCGGCGCTCTGTGGCCTGGCCCCGAGCCTGTCCTGGCTGGTGGCGGCGCGCATCCTCCAGGGCGTGGGCGGCGGGATGATGTCTCCGGTGGGCACCGCCATGCTCTTCCGGGCGTTTCCACCCGAGCGCCGCGCCAATGCCGCGCGCGTGCTCATCATCCCCACGGTGGTGGCGCCCGCGCTCGGGCCGGTGCTTGGCGGCTTCCTCGTGGACACGCTGTCCTGGCACTGGGTGTTCCTGGTGAACGTGCCCATGGGCATCGCCGCGTTCGCCTTTGGCGCGTGGGCGCTCAAGGAGCACCGTGAGCCGGGCGTGGGCCGCTTCGACGTGGCGGGCTTCCTGCTGGCGGGCGTGGGCCTGTCGCTCCTGCTCTACGCGCTGAGCACGGGGCCGGTGCTTGGCTGGGGCCTTCCGTCCGTGATGGGCGCGGCGGCGGTGGGCGCGCTCGCGGCCGGGGCGTTCGTGTGGAACGAGCTCCGGGTGAAGAACCCCATGCTCAAGCTGCGGCTGCTCGCGGACCGGCACTTCCGCAACACCAACATGGCCGCGGGCTTTGGCAGCGCGGGCTTCGTGGGCGTGCTCTTCCTCATGCCCGTCTTCCTGCAGGGCGCGCGCGGCGAGTCCGCCTTCTCCTCCGGGCTCACCACCTTCCCCGAGGCCCTGGGCGTGCTCTGCTCCTCGCAGCTCGTGGGGAAGCTCTACCCGCGCGTGGGACCCCGGCGGCTCATCGCCCTGGGCCTCACGTGCATGAGCGTGTGCACGTTGTTCGTCGCGTTCGTGGGCCTGCGGGCGGACCTGTGGGTGCTGCGGCTGTTGATGTTCGCCACCGGCGCGAGCATGGCCTTCCTCTTCATCTCCCAGCAGGCCGCCACCTTCGCGAAGGTGTCCAGCGCGGACACCGGACACGCCTCGGCCATCTTCAATACCCAGCGGCAGGTGGCCTCCATGCTCGGCGTGGCGCTGCTGGCCACGCTGCTGTCGGCCCGGTTGGGCGCGGGCGGTGTGCGCGCCAGCCCCGAGTCCTTCGAGGCCTTCCGGCTCGCCTTCATCGCCGCGGCGGTCATCGTCCTGGGCGGGGTGGCGGCCGGACTCTCCATCCGGGACGAGGACGCCGCGTCCACCATGCGCGGTGGTGTTCGCAAGCCCCTCTCCGCCGAGGCCTCCGAGGCCGCGCTGCCCTGAGCGTGGGGCCTCTTACCTGGGCTGCAGGCAGGCACAGCCCCGTTGGGCCGACGTGCTGTCTGGAATGCCCTTGAATATCAACAGGTTGGAGCCGGACTTGCGTGTGTGGCCGGTCAGCTGTACTTTTTTTCCGGGAGAATTCATACCATCATGGCGAAGGCGGCACATCCTCGGCTGGAAGAAGGACAGGTCTACCGGACGCGGGAACTACAACTCTGGGGCGAGAATCCCTCCCGCTTGGCCAAGCGCCTCGTGAGGGAGGAAGTCCTGGTGCCCCTATCGCATGGGCTTTACTACTGCCCCAAACGCGGTCGCTTCGGTGTGTCGCCCCCTAGCGACGATGCGGTGATGCGGGTTTTCCTCGAAGGTAGCCCCTTTGTTTTCACGGGGTCCGACCAATGGAACGCACTGGGGCTCGGCTCGACCGCCGTCTTCGCCGTTCCCCTTGTGTACAACACGAAGAGATCAGGCTCGTTCACGTTTGGGGGCCGCACGTTCGAGTTGCGGCGCGTGGCGTTCCCCTCGAACCCCTCGCGGGAGTGGTTCGTTGTTGATCTCTTCGAGAACGCGGCTCGGGCCGGGGTCTCGCGCGAGCAACTGGCGAGCGCATTGATGCGTGCACTTGGACGTGGCCTGTTCGACTCCGCGCGTCTGCGGGAGATGGCCAGGAATTATGGCACGATGGCCACTCAAGCGCTGATCGAGTCGGCTATTCGGACTGCGAGTTCGTGAACTTCGTCCACGACGATCCCGATTTCAACGACCTCCTGCGGATTACCGCCAATCAGCGGCGGCTCTCATTGGGGCTCGTCGAGAAGGACTACTGGGTTACCCATACTCTATGGGCGCTCCATGCGACGGGGTTCGAGGTCTGGTTCAAAGGGGGCACTTCGCTCTCCAAGGGGTTCTCCCTCATCCATCGATTCTCCGAGGATCTCGATCTCAAGCTGGATCCTGGGAAGGTGGCCCTGCCCGCTGTTTCGAATTGGAAGAGCGAGGGGATCCAGGCGACAAGCCAGCGCCGAGCCTATTTCGAGGCGCTCCCCACGCTCGTCTGCGTTCCGGGGACGAGCGCCGTGTTGGACCCCGACAGCGCGGACAAGCACTGGTTCCAGGCCAACGTGCGAGTCTCCTATCCCGCCCGCCATCTCGGTGATCTCGATGGAGTTCTGCGTCCCTTCGTGTTGCTTGAGGTTGGCAATGCGCGCGTGACGCCCTTCGTGCGGCGCGACATGCAGTCTTTCGTCCACGACGAACTCATGAGATTGGGTCAACTGGACGATTTCGCGGACAATCGTCCCAAGGGAGTGCGCTGTGTGCATCCCCTCGTCACTCTCCTCGAGAAGCTCGATGCCCTCCAGCGGCATGTGCCCAGAGAGGACCGGGAGCCTGCCTCTTTTGTGCGCCACTACGAGGATGCCGCGCTCATCATCGCCGCGGAAGCAACTCTTCCTTCGTTGCTGGACTACCCCGATGTGGGGGCGTTGGTGACCGAGATGCGCAAGCAGAAGCAGATTGCTCCACCGCCAAGACCTGATTCGCTCGCATTCTCGCTACAACCAGGTGCGCGCACCAACGCTATTCGTGACGCCTTCGCCGCCATCCAGCCCATGTTCTGGGGACCGCGGATGACACTCGATGAGGCCACGGATTCGATCCGTGCTTGGCTTGAGCGAACGCCCCTGCCCTCTGGGTAGGGGACGCGCTACATCTCGCGCAGACGCTCGGGGTGGGTGTAGACGTTGAAGCGTCCGCCGCGCACGAACGTGGCGAGCGTGATGCCCGCGCGCTCGGCCAGATCGATGGACAGCGAGGTGGCCGCCGATACGCTCGCCACGAGCGGAAAGCGTGCCACCGCCGCCTTCTGGAGGATGTCGAAGCCCGCGCGCCCGCTGACCACGAGCAGCGTGGGTTGGAAGGCCTCGGGCCGGGCCGCGCGCGCCGAGCGCAACCCGTGTTCGAGCACCAGCGCCCCCACCACCTTGTCCACCGCGTTGTGGCGGCCCACGTCCTCGAAGGCGGCGAGCACCCGGCCCTCGGCGTCGAGCGCCGCGGCGGCATGGACTCCGCCCGTGTGCTCGAAGTGGGGCTGCACGGTGCGCAGGATGTCCGGCGCGCGGGCGAGCACGGAGGCGGCGATTCCGGGCCCGGGGGGCACGGGGTGGCACGCGGCCAGCAGGTCGTCCACGCTGCGCCGGCCGCACACGCCACAGGCCGCCGTGGTGAGCGTGCCGCGCTTGCTCGCGCTCACGCGCTCGAGGTCCCACACGAGCCCCGGGGCGGGCGTCACCTCGATGACATTGCCGTAGCCTTCTTCTCCGGGCCGGCCGCAGTGCACGAGCCCGCCCAGGTCATCCGCTGAGTGGATGAGGCCCTCGGAGAAGAGGAAGCCCGTGACGAGGAAGCGGTCCGCGCCGGGCATGCGCATGGTGAGGGCCACGGTGTCGCCGCTCACGCGGATGTCGAGGGGTTCCTCGAGGGCCACGGCGTCGGGCTCGGGAGGCGAGAGCCCCGTGTCCGGCGCGTAGCGGCCAACGGGCCTCCGGGTGACGCCGGGAGGCAGGGGGCGCGAGGGTGGCTCCATCCGGCACACGCTAGCCGAGCACCGCGGGGCCCGTGAAGGTGGCGCTCGGGACTCGGCCCAAGGCGATACTGATTCGGAAGGTCCGTGTCTCGGCCCGGGCGGCCGAGGGGAGGTGCGGAGTGTCTATTCGTCTCGGGGGCGCGTCCCCGCCGTTCCGCCAGGACTCCGGTGGTCGGCGGCTCGTGGCAACGAGCGTGCTCACGGATGTGGAGGGACGCGCGGGTGGTTTTCCCGAGCCGAGGGCGGACGCCTTCCAAGGAGTGCAGGAATCCAAAGGTCTTCAAGGGGAGTGGATGGGACAACATCGACGTCCGTCAGACTCCGCCGACGAGATGAGGAACTGGAATGTACGAATGGCACTACGTGGGGGCGTACTGGGGACCCCGGAAGGAGACGGCTCAGGAGTGTGCCCGGCGCGCGGAACTCTTCTTCCACATGCTGGCGCGGTGTGATCCGACGTTCACCCAATGGTATCGGGGGGGCCGTGGTGCTCCCCGAGAGTTGCCAGGCCACCCGGTTCGCTCGGATGTGGCGCAATGGGAGCAATTGTTCCTCCGAGGGATGCTTCGCTCGGATGTCGACAACACGGTCATCGAGGAGTTCGGGTTCCGGGAGTTTGTGTGGAATGCGAAAAAGGAACGGACCCGGGTTGAAGTCCGTTGCGGTGGATATTCTCCGGGCGCGACGAACTCATGCTTGCTCAGGCCTCCTGAGGAGGGTCCGGTACGGGAGCGGCTGTTGCTCGCCCCGGTGCTGACCGGAGTGCTCACCAGCGTGGCCACGGCGTGGGACCCGGACTTCGCCATGGCGAGCTCCTCGGAGATGGTGGACCTCGTCCAGAAGCGGAAATGGGAGGTGCGGGTGGGTTGGTTGACGTACCTGTCGCGCCGCTTGGGGCGGCTGCCCCCGTTGCCCTCGCCCGTGCGCATCGAGCCGGTGAGCGAGCTGGGCTGGCTGCTCGTCCTCTCCCCCGAGGCCATGACGGCGAGCAACCCCGAGCATGTGGCCTATACCGCGCGCGTGCGCGAGTTGCTCGACAGGGCGGGCCTCATCGAGCGGCCCGAGCGAGCTCCCCTCGGTGGGTGATTCGGGACTTGGGACGGGCGGGAGGGTTGACTGCCCGGTAGTGCGCGGCCCCCGGGCCTTCGTGGAAATCTGGAGATTGGGATTGTCCGACGCTGAGCCCCGGCGCGGGCCGTGTGATGAGGCGCGGTGGCTGGGAATGTTATGGCTCATCCGCTCCCTCCGAGCGACAAACCCATACCCGAGGTTCCCATGCGTCGTACCTATCGCAACGCGGCGATCGCGGTGACGAGTCTTACCGCCTTCGTCTCACTGTGGACCGCCCGGCCCACCCAGGCCGCCGCGGAGGCATGCACGGGTGCCAACAAATACCTCACCCGGATGGACACCCCGAAGTATGTCTATTCGTCCGCGTCCTCGACGAAGCGCATGACCTTCACCTACAGCGAGAGCCATTGGCCCGCGGGGACCTGTCTGACGGTCATCCCCGCCTCCATCCTGAAGGGCAAGTGGGCCACGGCGTATGACAGCCTCAAGCTCGTGCACTCCGTGCAGACGGGCTTCATGTCCCACCCCATTACCTTCCTGCAGACCTCCGTGCAGCGGCCGGGCAGTCCCGCCAACGTCCTGTATTGGTTGAACGAGGCCGACGTCGAGCAGGTCCCGGCGTTCTAGTCAGGGCACGCGAGACGCCAGTACCCCCTCGTCGAGGCAGCGCTGGAGGAAGATGGCCAGGCCCCGCGCGTCCTCCGGCTCGAAGCGCGGGGGGCCTCGGGGCCGGGGGGGCACTCCCACCACGGCGAGCACGTCCGGCCGCGTGGTCTCGAGCGGGGGCGCCATTCCCTCGCGCCACACCTCCAGCTTGGGCAGGGGCCCGTCCTTCCACCCCTCGACGAGCACCAGGTCCACTCGCCCGGCGAAGGGCGCGAGCAGCACGAGCAGGTGCTCCGGGGGCTCGGGGAAGCTGAGCTGCACACCCGAGGGGGTGGCGAAGCCCACCAGCGCCGCGCCCGCCCGGGCCAGACGCGCCGTGTCGCTGCCCTCGGGGTGGAGCGGGTGCGCGTGCGACGAGTGCTTCACCACGCCCACGCGCAGCCCCCGCGCGCTCAGCTCCGGCACCAGCCGGGTGAGCAGCGTCGTCTTTCCCGCGCCGGACCAGCCGATGATGCTCAGCGCGGGCGGCGGCTTCATGGCGCCTCCACCGCGAGGTAGTGGGGCCGATCGAAGCACTCGAAGTCCACCGTGTCTCCCTCGGCGAAGTCAGCGCGGCCCGGGGGGAGGATGGCATGGCCCTCGGCGCCGACGTTGCCGAGCAACTGGCCGCCACCCTGGGCGCGGATGCGGGCCCAGACCTGGCCGTCCTCGTGCGGCTCCAGCGTGCCCGTCACCATATAGGTGAGTCCCGCCTGCTTGTGCCGGCCCTCGTCGAGCCGCGCCCGCACCCGCCGGCGCTGCTCGCGCACGCCCTGGTGGCGCAAGAGCAGCGGCCGGGCGAACTGGTCGAAGGCGACGGTGGCGGCGCCCGGGGTGCCGGGCAACACGACGACGGCGGTGGAGCCCATGCGCCCCACGGCCACGGGCTTGCCGGGCTTGATCGCCACTCCGTCCACGAGGAAGGTGCACCCGAGCGCGGAGAGCACGCGTTTGACCCGGTCCCGGTCTCCCACGGAGGCGCCTCCGGTGGTGATGAGCACGTCCGCGCGCTTGGCGAGGCGCTGGAGGGTGGGGCGCAGGATGTCGTCGTCGTCCCGGGCGCGCTCGCGGGCCACCACCTGGGCTCCGGCTTCGCTCGCGAGCGCGGCGACGAGGACGAGGTTGCTCTCGTACACCTGATGGGGGAGGGCGGGGGTGCCGGGCGGCACGAGCTCGTCCCCGGTGGCGAGCACGGCGACGCGAGGCGACGGGCGCACGAGCACCAGCGGGTCTCCCAGCGACGCGAGCACTCCGAGCACCGCGGCGTCGATGCGCTGGCCCGCGCGCAGCACGGACGAGCCCAGGAGGAGATCCTCCCCCTCGGGGCGGATGTCCCGGCCCGGGGGCACGGTGACGAAGAGGTCCACGGTGTCGTCCGAGACGGACCGGGTGGCCTCCTGGCGCACGACGGCGGTGGCGCCCGGGGGCAGGGGGGCACCGGTGAAGATGCGCGCGGCCTGGCCTGGCTGGAGCGTGCGCAGGGGCAGGTGGCCGGCGTAGATGGTCTCGCTGACGCGCAGGCGGACGGGGGTGTCGCGGGTGGCGCCGACGGTCTCCTCGGCGATCACGGCATACCCATCCATGGCGGACATGGGACAGCCGGGCAGCGAACGCGAGGCGATGAGGGGGCCCGCGAGGAAGCGGCCCAGGGACTCGAGGAGGGGGACGGGCTCGGGGGACGCGGGGGCGAGCGCGTCGAGGGCGAGCTGCCGGGCGGTGGCGAGCGAAGTGAGGGGCATGCGGTCGAGCGGGGCCTGGGGACTTTGACGCGGCGCAGGTTAGCCTCTCGGGCGGGACGAAGTACCGGAGTGTGAGGAGATCCGACATGCGCGAGCGGGAAGGGGAGTTCCCGGAGGTGACGCTGGCGGTGATCGCCGGAGGGCGGGGCTCGCGTCTGGGCGGGGTGCCCAAGGGCCTCTTGGAGGTGGAGGGCCGGACGGTGCTGGAGCGGGTGCTGGCGCTGGGGCTGCCCCTGGGCGGCACGCTGCTGGTGGCCAATGTGCCCGGGCCCTATGCGCGCTTCGGGGTGCGCACGGTGGGGGACGTGGTGCCGGAGCGGGGGGCGCCGGGGGGCGTGCACGCGGCGTTGGACGCCTCGGGGACGGAGTGGGTGCTGGCGGTGGCGTGTGACATGCCCTTCGTGACCGAGGCGGCGGTGCGGGTGCTGCTCGGGGCGCGTGGGCCGGGTGTGGACGCGGTGGCCTTCACGGTGGCGGGCCGGGTGGAGCCGTTGCTGGCCCTGTACCGGAAGTCACTGGCCGCGTCCTGGGGCGAGGCCCTGAGGGCCGGGGAGCCCTCGCTGCGTGTCTTGTTGTCCCAATGTCACGCGAGGCTCCTGCCCGAGGACGCGCTCCGGGCCATGGACCCGGGCCTCCGCTCGGTGGTGAGCGTGAACACGCCGGAAGACCTCGCGCGCCATGGGGCCTCGCTCCCGTCCGTCGCCCGGAATGGGTGGGAATGAGCGTGTGTCATCCAGCACGGCAGCCCACTCCAAGCATGGCGGGAGCGGCGGGCGGTAGCCTGGGTGAGCATCTCGACGAGTTGCGAGACGGCTGGGGTGTGTGTCCAAGTGGGTGGTGGGTTACGCTCTGCCCCTCTTTTTTCAGGCCCAGAAAACTCGGGATCCCGGGTAAGGTGTGCCTCCTCTCCTATGGATCGACTCAAGGACAAGGTGGCCCTCGTGACGGGGGCGGCATCCGGAATTGGCCGGGCCACGGCCCTGCTGTTCGCCCGAGAGGGCGCGCGGGTCGTCGTGACGGACATCGCGGGCTCGGGCGAGCAGGTCGTCCAGGAGATCCGCGCCGCGGGTGGTCAGGCCTTCTTCCTGCTCCATGACGTGACGGACGAGGTGGTGTGGAACAAGGTCATGAGCCGCACCTTCGAGGCCTATGGCCGCTTGGACGTACTGGTGAACAACGCCGGCACCGCCATCTCCGGCCCCGTCGCCGACCTCTCGCTCGCCGAGTGGCGTGAACAGCTCGCGGTGAACCTGGACAGCGTCTTCCTCGGCACCAAGTACGCCGTGCGCACCATGCGCCTGGGCAAGCGCGGCGGCTCCATCATCAACGTGTCCTCGGTCTCGGGGCTCGTGGGCAGTCCTGGCACCGCCGCCTACTCCGCCAGCAAGGGCGGCGTGCGCATGCTGAGCAAGGCCGTGGCCATGGAGTGCGCCCAGGATGGCATCCGCGTCAACGCCGTCTTCCCCGGTGGCGTGCGCACCCCCATCTGGCAGACTGCGGCCTGGTGGAAGGGCTTCGTGGATCAGATCGGCAGCGAGGACGAGGCCTGGAAGCAGCTCGAGGCCTCCGCCCCCATGGGCCGCATGGGCGAGCCCGAGGACATCGCCGAGGCCATCCTCTATCTGGCCTCGGACGCCTCGCGCTATGTCACCGGCTCGGAGCTCGTCGTGGACGGCGGCTACACCGCTCGCTGAGCCCCTTCACTCCGTGCCCCGCTTCGGCACGTACCGCTCCCGCGCCTCCAGGACGCGGGCCAAGTTCTCCTCGATCCAGTCCGTCAGCACCTCCACGTGCCCGGCCACCTCGCGCCCCAGGGACGTCAGGCTGTAGTCCACCCGGGGCGGAATCACCGGATAGACCTCGCGCAGCACGAAGCCGTCCTGCTCCAGCGCCTGGAGCGTCTGCGCCAGCATCTTCTCGCTCACGCCCGCCACCTCGCGCCGCAGCTCGCTGAAGCGCCGGGTGCCCTGGAGCAACACCACCAGCACCAGCACGCCCCAGCGGCTCGTCACGTGGTCCAACACGCCTCGCGAGGGACACAGGGGCGCGTACAGGTCGCCTCGCTCCCGCCGCTCCGCCTGCTTCGTCACCGACCGCGCCAGATGGCCGGGTCTTTTTCTTTCCGCCATGTCAGTAGCTTACCCAAAGGTGGGTACTTACGAAAGGGAAGTGACAGCGTTACGGTGAGTGTCGAGTCCAACGCCGCACTCACTTCAAGGAGCCTCACCATGATTCTCGTCACTGGAGCCACGGGTCATCTCGGTCGTCTCGTCGTCGAGGGCCTGCTCGAGAAGCTGCCCGCCCAGAAGATCGCCGTGGCTGTTCGCGATCCGGAGAAGGCCCAGGCGCTGGCGGCGCGCGGTGTCCAGGTCCGCCGGGCCGACTACAGCCAGCCAGACACCCTCTCCGCCGCGTTCCAAGGCGTGGAGAAGGTGCTGCTCATCTCGTCGAGTGAAGTAGGCCAGCGGGTCGCGCAGCATCGGGCCGTGGTGGAGGCCGCCCGGAAGGCGGGCGTCCGGCTGCTCGCCTACACGAGCATCCTCCGGGCGGACACGTCGAGCCTGGCGCTCGCCGCGGAGCACAAGGCCACCGAGCAGCTCATCCGCGACTCCGGCCTGCCCTTCGTCTTCCTGCGCAACGGCTGGTACATCGAGAACTACACGGCCAACCTCGCTCCGGCGCTGGCGCATGGCGCCATCGTGGGCAGCTCGGGCGAGGGCCGCGTCGCCGCCGCCACCCGCGCGGACTACGCCGCCGCCGCCGTGGAAGTGCTCACCGGAAGCGGCCACGAGAACAAGGTCTACGAGCTGGGAGGCGACACGCCCTTCTCCCTGTCCGAGCTGGCGGCGGAGGTGTCTCGCCAGACGGGCAAGGCCATCGTCTACAAGAACCTGCCCCCCGAGCAGTATCAGGGGGTGCTGGTGGGGGCGGGGCTGCCCGCCGGGTTCGCCCAGGTGCTGGTGGACTCGGACCTCGGTGCCGCCCGGGGAGAGCTGAATGACTCCACCGGGGAGTTGAGCCGCCTCATCGGCCGGCCCACCACCCGGCTCCCGGACGCGTTGAGCGCGACGCTCAAGGGCTGACGGTCGCCTTCATCTCGGGCGGGTACGAGCGGTTGTGCACCAGTCGCTGCTCGTTGGCGTCCACTTTTCGGACGAGCGTGCAGACATCGCCGTCTCCGAGATCCTTCTCACTCTTCTCGAAGCGCCCGGGGCACTGCTGCGTGATTTCCTCGAGGGGCGTGTTCTTCCGCGTGCGCGCCAGGCACCACGCGCCCTCGGGCGTCCACGCCGCCTCGAAGCTGGCCCGGGAGGGCGAGAAATCAGGCGTCTCCCGGGTCTCGCGCTTGACGTGTCCCATGCCGTCGTACATGTCGATGACGTTGTTGTTCCAGGTGCCGCTGCGGCCGTCGCCGCAGTAGTCGGCCCGGGCCATGCGCGTGCAGGCCTGGTGCAGGTCCGCCATCTTCGGGTCCCAGGGCTTGTAGCCCCACGTGCTGCACTTGGCGATCGCGCCCAACTGGCAGGCGAAGGTGAAGCTCCCCTCCGAGTCCTGACGCGCGCCGGTCTCATCCCAGACGCCGGGCACCGCGAGGGCGCGCGGCGAGGACACCTGCCCGCTGGGCACACAGGGGTTCACCCACTGTCCGCTGTCCTTCTGACGCACTTCGATCTCGTACCAGGTCTCTCCACTGGACTCCTTGGCCGAGCAGATCGCGACTTCCACGGGCGAGTCATCGCTGGATTTCCCCTGCAACACGATGTCGCCGGGCTTGAAGGACGGCATCACCAGCTTGCCCTCCTGGAGCTTCAGCCCTGGCGTCCCCTTTCCCGATACGAGTTTCGCGTCGCTCAGTTTGGCGGACACGAGGATGGCACTCTTGGGCTGCGCCTCATTCAGGCGCGTGGTGCCCCACAGGAGCGTGCCCTGGGGATGATGGGAGCGCGTCGGAGATTGCGGCTGACAGGGCTGTACCGTGGTCTGGGGGCTCTTGGCGAGCGCAACGCCCGAGGGGACTGCGAGCGCAAGGGTATAGCCGAAAAGAATCCAGGAACGACGCATCGAGGGCCTCGCTGAGGGGGGTTGGAGCCATCGAGGCGTGCCGGTTCGTCACGGCACGCGCTCTCCCCGGTAAGAGGCTTCTCGTTCGTGGGTTATGCGTTCATCATGCGACCGTCAGGGTTTGGGGGCGGGAGCGCACAGGCGCACACCCACGAGGGCATCGCCCGCCACGGTAGCGGCCTGGCGGTTGGCGACCTCGATCGCCTCGGTTCCGTAATACGAGGCTCCTCCCATCAGAACGGTATCGCTCTCTCCCATGTCGTGCGTCCAGACGGCCGTGATTTCGTAGACGTTGCCGGCCATGTCTCTCACGCCGAAGGGGCTGTTCGACGCGGGATGGGAGCCCACCTCGTCGGGGCCGTAGGCGCCAGCCGTGCGGTGGTAGGAAACATCGATGTTGGCATCGTCTTCGTGGAACGAGTTGCCATGCGGGTATTTTCGCGTGTCGGCTCCCCGGGCGGCCCGGGCCCATTCGAACTCATCGCACAGCCGCGCGCCGCGCATCCGACCGGTGTCGTTGAGCCATTTCAGGTAGCCCGAGTCATTCAGGAGCTCCTTGGCGGCGACGCCCGCTAGAGGGAGGCGGCGCCACTCTTGCGACGCGTGGTAGTTCCGAAGAGGGCTCTCACCCCTCGCCCGTGCCTGTTCCTCGAGCTGCTTCCGGACGACGTTCTCGATGCGTCCGTTGGCGTCCAAGGCGGGGCGGAATCCATCTCCGCCCATGGGATGGAGGACGAGCGTCCAGGCGCCGCTGGGTCCTTCGCGCAGGGAGATGGTTCCGTTCGCGATCTCCCGCTCCCGTGTGAGCAATTGACGGTCCGGATGGCTGGCATCCAGGGTGTCGAGGTAGGTGACCCAGTCCCCCAGGGTCACCTCATCGCGCCCGATGAAATACCCATCGCGCAGACAGAGCTTGTGGATGGGGGCGCTCTTCATGAACTGACGGATGTTGTCTTGCGCCGGAGTGCCGATGAACGAGCAGCCCGGTGGGATGTAGACGACGCCCTCGGGGACGGGCATAGGCAGTTGCAGGTCGAGCAGGGTGTGGCCACCGCGCTCGAGGACGACGGGGTACTCCATGGTGGCAACGGGCCCCGGTGGCTGGATGCGCAGGTGGTAGGAGCCGGGTGGCAGCCACACGCCTTCCAGAGGCGTGATCTCGAAGGGGACGGGGGTGGGCACGAGCGACATGCGGCCCTCTGAATCCTCCTCGTAGCGCAGGACCTCGATCGCCACGCCGGGGCGGTGGGTCGTGACGTCGAGCCGGGCGGGCACCTGGAGCCATCCCCGCCAGGTGGGGTTCGTGGCCGATAACGTCTCGAATCGCTGGCGGAGGGTCTCGTGGGGCTGGTGAAAGCGTTCGGCGAGCTGGATGCGTTCGGCGAGCAGTTCGAGCCGATGCCGCTGCGCGTCTGGATGGCCCGGCACGCGATCGAGTGAGCTGTCGAGCGCGAAGAGCGCCTGATCCAGGGCGGATGCGGTCCGGTTGAATTTCCCAAACGCCTCTTTCCAATGCCGCTCCGCGCGTGCTCTCAGTTCTTTGGCTTGGGGATGGTGCTCCCGTTTGTCGAACAGGGCGAGGGCCTGCTCTCGCGCCATACCTGGCGCTTCCCTCCGGAGCGTGGCCATGGCCGCGGCGGTCTGCTCGCGGGCGATGCTCCGCACGTCCAGCCATTCGTGGAGCCGCAGCCCGCCGTAGAGCATGAGGAGGCCGAGGACCCCGAGCACGCCGCCCAGGATGCGCCGCCGCTTCTGCCGGACTTCCGCGTTCCGGGCGGCGTGGATGAAGGCTCGTTCGGGCGCGTTGAGCTCCTTGTCGTCGAGCACGCGGGCCTGGTCGAGCTGGCGTCCCCGCCACAGCCACTCCTCGGCGCGATTCATGCGCGTCCACTCGGTGCTCGCGAGCTCCACGCGGTGGATGAGCGCGCGTCGGCCCGCGTCCTCGTCCAGCCAGTCGCTCAGCGTCGTCCAGCGGGTGATGATGGATTCGTGGGCGATTTCGTAGTGGGTGCCGCTGCTCGTGGCGGTGCGCGCGTGCAGCAGGCGCGCCTCGACGAGCGCTTGCAACGCGACCCGGGCATCCGGGTTGATGCCCACCAGCTCCTCCTCGCTGCGCTCGCGGCGGGTGCCCTCCGGCGTCACGAGCCGGGCGAGCAGGTGGTGCGCCGCCTCGCGCTGGGCTGGCGTGAGCCGGGCGAGCACGGCATCGCCATGCCGTGACAGCGCCCCCGCGACGCCACCCATGGCGTCGAGCGTCGCCCGGATGATGTGGCCTCGCTGCGGATCCCGGCGCTCCCACAGCTCGGCCAGGGTGAATTGGAGCAGCGGCAGGCTCCCCGCTCCCTTCTCCGTGTCGTCGATGAGCAACCGCACCATCGCCTCGGACTCGAAGGTCACCTTGCGCAGGCGCGCGGGACCGATGATGGCATCGCGCACCTGCTCCGTCCGCATGGGCCGTAGCACGTAGAGGGCCCGTTCGATTTCGTCTCCCAGGCTGGGCAGTGTCCCCAGTCGGGTGAGGAAGTCGCCGCGCACCGTGAGCAGCACGCGCACGCCCGCGGTGGGCAGGGCCAGCTCCCCCATGAATCGCGCGAAGCACGCCGCCGCGCCGGGCTCCGACAGGGTCAACAGCTCCTCGAGCTGGTCCACGAAGAGCAGCAGGCCCCGGCCCTCGGCGTGGGTCGAGCGCAGCAGCTGGCCCAGGTGCTCGGGCGTCTGTTCGAGCTTCGCGCCGAGCTCCGCCTCCGTCATGCCCAGCACGGGCGAAAGCGCGGCGGCGAGGGCCGCGAGGGGACGGCGGCCTGGCTCCAATGTGAGGCAGGTGAAGGTCCGGCGGCCGTCCATCTCGCCACGGGCCACCAGGGGCAGCAGGCCCGCGCGGCACAGCGAGGACTTGCCCACGCCCGAGTCTCCGGCGATGAGCACCAGGGGCTGGCGGCGCAGCCGCTCGAGCACGGCGTGCACGTCGTCGTCACGGCCGAAGAAGCTCGCGCGGTGCTCGGCCTCGAAGGGGGCCAGGCCCCGGTAGGGGTTGCCCGAGAGCCGGGGGAGATAGGGCGCGCCGAGTCGATCGAGCGCGTCGCGCAGCGCCTCGGCCGAGGTGAAGCGCTTCTCGGGGTCGGTCTGGATGCAGCGCTCGATGATGGCGGCGAAGTCGACGTCGATGCCGGGGACGCGCTCGGTGATGGGCTGCTGGGTGCGCTCCTTCTGGAGCGTGTCGCCCGTGCACAGCTCGTGGAGGATGAGCCCCAGGGCGTAGATGTCTCCCAGGGGCGTCGCGTCGCCGCGCAGGGCTTCCGGCGCCATGTAGCGCAAGGTGCCCGCGATGCTTCGCGCCCCGGCGGGTCGCGCGTTCGTTCCCGTTTCGAGGAATTCCGCCAGGCCGAAATCGAGCAGCTTCACCTCGCTCGAGGTGGTGAGGAGGATATTGGAGGGCTTGAGGTCGCGGTGCAGCACGCCCTGCTGGTGGGCGGCGGTGAGTCCTCGAGCGAGGCCCGCGCCGATGTCCAGCGTGCGCCGCCAGGGAAGGGGACAGTCCAGCTGCGCGAGGGTCTTCCCCTCGAGGTATTCGGAGACGAGGTAGGGGTGGCCATCCACCTCGCCGGCGCGAAACAGCGTGACGACGTTGGGATGTTGCAGCCGGGCGACGGCGCGCGCCTCGGTGAGGAAGCGGGCCCGGACGCGGTCATCGGGTCGGGTGGCGGCGATGAACTTCACCGCGACCTGCCGGTCCAGGGATTCGTCATGCGCCAGGTACACCACCCCCATGGCGCCCCGGCCGAGGGGCCGCACCAGGCGGAATTCGTCGAAGGTACCGGGAGGCGCCCACTCGTCGGGCGAGGGGGCGGGTTCCGGCTCGGGCGTCCGTTGGCTCGCCGTGCTGTCGGCGATTCCTCCCTCGTTGATTCCCCCTTGCACGACGGCTACGAGGAGGCCGTAACAGGAGGAGCAACGCGCCGCGTGATGATGGACTTGCTCCAACTCCTGCGAGGGCAACTGCCCGTCGATCAATTTGGCGAGGAGTTCATCGGTCAGATGGAATTCGTCGTTATCTTGGTGAGCCATGAAGGAGGCGGTTTCCCCGGTTGAATCGATACTACCTTGGCGGCGGTCGCCAGCTTAGGTTGAGACAATGCTGAGCGGTGAGACCAGGAAAGGCGTTTTGGCCGTGTCAAGCAATGACGACGGGCTTGAGCAGCCGTTGCGTCTGGCCTGGGAGCGAGCCCGGGCGTCATGGCCCTCCGTGCCCCTCGCCTTCGCGCCCTTCGGGGCGCACGTGCGGAGACTGTTGCCCGCCGATGACCACGCCGGACCCCGCGCCGCGCTGCTCGACACCCTGGCCGCGTCGGACCTCTATCTCGCGTGTGCGTGCTTGCAAGGCATGAGCGCCGCGCACCATCTGCTGGAGACCCACTTCCTGGCCCGGCTGCCGTCCCATCTCGGCCATCTCAAGTTGTCGAAGCCAGTGCTCGACGAGGTCTGCCAGTCGGTGCGCATCCTCCTGTTGGTGGCCCCGGACGGGACGCGCCCCCGGTTGGCGGAGTACATGGGGGTGGGCTCGCTCGCCAGTTGGCTGCGCGTCATCGCCGTGCGCATGGCTCGAAAACAGAACCCCTTGGTCTGGGAGACGCCCGAGGAGAATATGCTCGAGGCCATGGCGGAGCTGCCCTCGCCCGGACCAAGTCCGGAGTTCGACCTCATCCGGCGCCGCTACCACCACGACTTCCTCCAGGCCCTGAACGAGGCTTTCTCCACCCTGCCTCCTGAACGGCATTACCTGCTGCGGCTGCGCTTCGTGGAGGGCATGTCCACCATCCGGCTGGGCGCGCTCTATGGCAAGGACCAGTCGACGCTGTCGCGCTGGCTCAAAAGTGCCCGGAAGCAAGTGCGCGATGAGACCAAACGGTTGCTGTGCGAGCGCCTCGGCTTGAACACCAAGGACTTCGAGAGCCTGCTGCTGATGCTCGGCAGCCAGTTGGACTTGAGCGTCAGTCAGATATTGCGCGAGGAGGATGATTCGTCCTCCTCCGAGCCGGAGGAGGAGTGACGCCGCCCGGTCAGCTTTTGCTCCCCGAGGGCCCGGTGCGCGTCGCCGATGAAGTGGAATTCGTGGTTATTATCGGGGTCCATGAAGGAGGCGGGTTCCTCGGTTGAACGACACGACCTGGGACGCGGCCGCCCGCTTGGGTCGAGACAGTGCCAGGCCGCAGGACAAGGGAAGGCGTGTTGACCGTGTCAAACGAGAGTGACGAATTCGAGCAGCAGCTACGTCTGGCCTGGGAGAAGGCTCGGAAGGTCTGGCCTTCCGTGTTCCTGGACTTCGAGCCATTCAGTGTCTTCATCCAACGGCTTCTGCCCGCCAATGCCAAAGGAGGAGCCACCTCCCGCGCCGAGGTGCTCAATAGCCTGGCCGTGGCGGACCTCTATCTCGCTTGTGCGTGCCTGCTGGGCATGAGTTCCGCGCTCCAGGTACTGGAGAGTCATTTCCTGGCCCGGATGCCGTCCCAGCTCGGTCATCTCCGGTTGCCGGCGTCGGTGCTCGACGAGGTCTGCCAGAGGATGCGCATCCATTTGTTGGTGGGCACGCGCGAGATGGGGCCCCAGCTCGCGGCATACAGGGGCGAGGGCCCTCTCGCGAATTGGCTGCGCATCAGCGCCGTGCGCATGGCCATCAAGTTGAGTCCGCCGGCGGGCGAGTCCCGCGAGGAGGATGTGCTCGAGTCCCTGGCGGCCCTGCCCGCTCCCGAACCGAGCCCGGAGTTCGAGCTCATCCGGAGCCGTTATCAACGCGAGTTCCTCCTGGCCCTGCGCGACGCCTTCAAATCCCTGCCCCCGGAGCAACGCCACCTGCTGCGGCTGCACTTCGGGGCTGGCCTGCGCACCCCTGTGCTGGGCAAGCTGTTCGGCAAGAACCAGTCGACGATGTGGCGTCGGCTCGAGGATGCGCGCAAGGCGGTGTTCGAGGCGACGAAGCGGCTCTTGCGCGAGCGTCTCGGGCTGAGCTCCAAGGACTTCGCGAGCCTCCTGTTGATGCTCGACAGCCAGCTGAATCTGAGTCTCAGTCAGGTGCTGCGCGAGGAAGAGGAGGGGCCCTCGTCGAAGGATGCACCTCCAGCGAAGGATGCACCTCCAGCGAAGGATGCACCCCCGTCGAAGGATGCACCCCCGTCGAAGGAGGGGCCCGCGTTGAGGGATGGGCCGGAGTCGGAATCCTTACCGGAGCCCGCGCCAAAGCGCCCGCGAGGGCCCTTGCCGACACCCGCGTTGGCGGCGAAGCCGGAGAGGGAGGAGGAGGTGGAGTGACGCCGCCCGGGGCCGCGCGTCAGTTGCGGCCCCACTGCCGGGGCTGGCCGAAGCGGTAGAAGCCGCCGGCCTCCTCCTCGGCGATCGTCTGGGCCTCGTCGGCGAAGTAGCGGGCGCGCAGCTCGCGCAGGCGCTGCTCCAGCTCCGGGCCCGTGTGCTGCTGGGCGAGTGCCACGCGCTCGGTCATGTACTGCTCCCCCAGCGCCCAGCGCGCGTCGCGCCGCGTGTCCAGATCCTTCCACCGCTCGAGCGCCGCCTCGTCCAGCCCCATGCCCTCGCGCACCGAGCGCAGGTGCTCCGCGCGCTGCTCGGGCGTCATCGCCCCGAGCTCGCGCTGCACCGAGCCCAGGTCGAGGAAGCGGTTCATCAGCTCCTGCTGGTGCGCTTGCATGTAGCCGGGCGCCTCGTCGCCGAAGGTCTGCTCCAGGCTCTGCTTGTAGCGCGCGAGGCGCTCGTTCACGCCCGCCTGGGGCAGGGCGTCGATGATGGAGAGGGCGTTGCCCACCGACTCGTTGCGCAGCTCGGCGGCCCAGATCTTCCGCGCCGTCTCCTCGCCGAACAACTGATTGCGCTCCTCCCACATGGCCGCGCGGCGCTCGGCGACGGGCCGGGCGCGCAGCTCCTCCTGGTGGGATTCCATCCATTGGGCATACGCCACGCGCTGGCGCAGCCGCAGGGCCAGCTCCTCGTACAGCTCCGGGAAGGCCTGCTTCACCATCGCGAGCAGCGGCTCTTCCCAGCCCGTGGGGTAGAGCTGCTGGAAGTGGCGCATGAGCTGCTCGAGCATGCGCATCTGCGTGTGAGGGTCATGGATGCGCGCCGCGTAGCGCGAGCGCAGGGCGGCGGCCATGTCCGTGCCGGGGCGCAGCGCTTTCCCGTCCTCCTCTTCCGGCACGAGCGGCGCCCGGGTCCGGGCCGCCGGTGCGGCGGTGGGGGACGGAGCGGCGTTGGCGGGAGACTCGTTCCGCGGGTCGTTCACGCGCTCGGGCATGAGGCGTGTGACGAGCACGGCGGCGCCGGCGAGCAGGAGGGCCAGGGCCAGGAGCAGGGGGGCCTTGGATCGGTTCATGGCGCCAAGGCTACTCCCGGAGGGCCCCCGCGCGCGATGGGGGTCCTCCGAGGGAAAGCGCCGAGCCTCAGTCGTAGGTGCCGATGTACTGGAAGATGGCGGCGTAGAACTCGGGCTCGTCGAAGGTGTCCGGGCCCACGCCCACCACGTCCACGTGATCCTGGTTGATGATGCTCGAGCTGGAGGTCATCTGCTGGGAGGTGGGCGCGTTGATGTTGCTCAGGTAGGGCACGTTCTTGTCGTCCACGACGGAGTCGAAGACGAAGGGGTTGTTGGTGTATTTGAGCCGGTAGCCCATCTGCTGCGAGTTGATGCCGACCAGGCCGTCGTCATCGTCCTCGTCCGCGTAGCCGTTGCCCTTGCCCGCGGCGCCGTCGTTGTCGCAGTCATCCACGCAGTAGCCGTTGCCGTCGATGTCGTAGACGAATTCCTTGAGCAGGTAGAGCGCGGGGTTGACGTTGAGGCCGCGCTGGGCCGTCAGCAACGACGCGTAGCGCGAGGCGTAGCGCGAATCGATGGGGTTGTTGAGGTTGAAGGCCTTGGCGCCCGTGGTGATGCCGTCGCTGGCGCTGTAGTCGTTGTAGACGAGCTGCTTGGCGGCGGCGTAGGCGTCATTGCCCGGCCCGTAGACGACGTCGCCGTAGTACTTGGCCAGGGCGGCGATGACGCTGGTGACGCCGGGCTTGAGGTCCAGGATGTACTTGGCCACGGGCGAGCCGCGGTGGGGCGAGGACACGCTCACGAGCACCGACACCACCGTGTAGCCCTTGCGCTGGTAGAGCACCTTGGCCGCCTTGCGCGCGTCCAGGCCGCCCTGCGAGTGGCCGATGAGGTTCACCCGGCTGGCGCCCACGCTCGCCATGTAGCCCTCGATGTCGTTGGCCAGGTCCAGGCCCCGCACCTCGGAGTCCTGCATGGGCTGCACGGCGGCGGCGAACGACTGCTGGTTGTAGTCGAGGTCGTCGTTGCAGCTCCACGCGGACTTGCACGTGGTGCCGACGAACATGCCGTAGTCGTCGCCCCAGTAGTTGTAGCCGAGCAGATCGTCGAATCCGCCCAGGCCGTGGGCGAACACGACCGGGTATGTCGTCTTGGGGGCTCCCGCCTGGGCCTCGGTGCCGAGGCCGAGCGCGCATAGCGCGAGCAGGAGGGTGGACAGGTGCTTCTTCATGCGGACAGCTCCTTGGGGTGCCCCCAGGGACAGGGTTGCTGTCCACCAGGGGCGGAGGCGTGGCTGGGATTGCGGTGGGGTGCTCGGGGACGCCAGGTCGGGATGTGTCGTCGGGACGGTAAGGCCGCCCCCTCGCACTCCGGCAGTCGAGCAATTCCCACGCCAGACCCCTGGCGTTGGCCACTCCAGGACGACGCGTCGCGTCACCTGTCCACGAGTGGAGCATGGATGCTCCACTGGGAACTCCAAGAAGCTGAGACTTCACGAAAACCGAGGGGTTGCGCCCCTCGGGGGGTGTCCTGAATCAGGACACGGGGATGTGTTTTTCCTGGACAGCCTTTGGCTCAGGGCCGGTATTCCCAGTGCCAGGGCTCGGAGGGCACGGTGCGCTTGAAGCCGTACTCGGCGCCGTGGGCGGCCAGCCACTTATAGGTGGAGGTGCCGGTGCCGCCGACGTTGATGTCCACGGCGATGCCGCCCTGGTGGTTGGAGTAGCCGGGCTTGGCGGCGAGGTTGCCGGTGCCGTTGAGGTACTTGCGGTAGAGATCCTGCTGCTCGGCCATGGAGCGGAAGCCGCTGTTGACGTGCAGGTTGATGCCGGCGCGGGCCGCCGCGGCGTGCATGCGGTTGAAGGCGGCCGCCGCGTCCGAGCGCATCTCCTTGCCGTTGGGAACCTTGGCCAGGGTGATTTGACGCGGCGAGCCATTGACGTAGCCGGTGACGACACGGCCGCCGCCGGGAGCGGGGGTGGTGCCGGAGCCGCCGCTCACCTTGATGCCGAGCTTGTCCCACGTCTTGGGGCCGACGACGCCGTCGGCGGTGAGGCCGTGGGCGCGCTGGAAGGACTTCACGGCCGCTTCCGTCTTGGGGCCGAAGGCGCCGTCCGCGGCGCCCACGTTGTGGCCGAGCGCGTTGAGGCGGTTCTGCAGGGCGGTGACGGCGGCGCCCTTGGCGCCCTCGCGCAGCACGGGGCCGGAGCCGCCGGAGGACGCGCCCACGCTGTTGAGGGCGCTCCACGTCTTGGGGCCGACGACGCCGTCGGCGGTGAGGCCGCGCGCCTTCTGGAAGGCCTTCACCGCGGCGCTCGTCTTGGGGCCGAAGGCGCCATCCACCGTGCCGGGGTTGAAGCCGGCCGCCTTGAGCTTGTTCTGCAGCGTGGTGACGGAGGCGCCCTTGGCGCCCTCTCGCAGCACGGGGTTGGAGGCGGCCGCGGTGGTGCGGAGGGCGGCGGAGGGGGCGGCGCGGGAAATGGCGACCATGGGGGCGTACTCACTTTTCGCAGGGGGTCCAACTGCTCCTATTTTCGTAAGGGGTGAAAAGAAGTTTCCTCCTCCCTCCTGTTTTCCGGGATGTGTTTTCCGGGATGTGTGCAAAAGGGGCTGACCGCGTGGGAGGGGCCCTGTACGCTGGGGGCCTGGGGTTGGGTTTCCGGGAGGGGAACGTTGGGCAAGGGCAAGAGACACGACACGCTGGCGGGGGAGGCGTTCCTGCGCCAGGACGGGGCGGTGGAGGAAGCGCCGCGGTTGGGGCTGGTGACGTGCGGGGAGGACCTGGCGCGGCTGCTCGACGGCGCGATGGCGTGCAACTTCTCCCATGAGGCGCCGGAGCGGGACGGAGAGGGGACGGAGGAGGGCTCGGACGAGGACGGCCTGGTGGCGCGCTTCCTGCGCGACTGCGTGGAGTTCTGCGACGTGCCGGGGCTGCCCGAGCCGCTGCGCGAGGAGATGGAGGAGTACTTCGGCCAGAAGCTGGACGCGCTCTGGCGCAGGGACTGGCTGGTGTTCGGCGCCGCCGAGGAAACGGTGCTGGAGCCCGGTGACGAGCCGCTGACGGGCCGCGCGGTGACGCTGTGCCTGGCGCGCGCGGACAGCCCCTCGGTGGAGATGGATGCCCGGCTGCGCCGCTCGCTCGAGTACTTCAAGGAGGCGATGGCGCGCGTCACGAATCCGCCCCCGGACGACGGGGGCGGCCTGGTGCACTGACGTCCCGGCTCAGCGGGTGCGCTCGTCCGGCGCGTTCTCGTCCCTGGGCGCGCGCGTGAGCGGGGTTTCCTCGGCGCGGCGCTCGAGCAGGCGCGTGACGTGGGGTTTGCCGTGCAGGCGGGAGAGGGACAGGGCCGTGGCGCCTCGCGCGTCCTGGCGCAGGGGCTCGGCGCCCGCCAGCAACAGCACGCGCACGCTGTCCTCGTCTCCTCGGAGCGCCGCCAGCATCAAGGGCGTGGTGCCCTCTCCGCTCGCCGCCTCCACGTGGGCCTGGGCGTCGAGCAGTTGTTGAACGAGCAGCGCGTGCCGCCGGTCCGCCGCGTAGTGCAGCGGCCTCCAGCCGGAGTCCCGCCGGTTCTCGAAGGGCAGGAAGGGGGTGCTCTGGGCCTCCACCGAGGCGCCCCGCCGCAACAGCTCGTCCGCCAGCGCCGAGTGGCCTCCCAGCACGGCGCAGATGAGCGGCGTCTTGCCCTCCCCGCCTCCGTACTCCAGGTCCGCGCCCGCCTCGTCCAGCAGCCAGGACGTCACGAGGCGCTGCCCCGCGCCCACCGCGTGCCGCAGGGCCTCGCCCCGCTCCTCCGCGTCCGTTCCGGGCAGGAGCTGCCGCGCCGCCTCCAGGTGGCCCCGCTCCGCCGCCAGCATCAGCGCCGTGGCCCCTCTCGCATCCTTCACCGACGCCGACGCTCCTTGCGACAGCAGCAGCTTCACCACCTCCACCGCGCCATTCCAGGCCGCCCACATGAGGGGGGTCATCCCCTGGGAATCTCCTCGGCCCAGCGCGCGCGGCTCCCGCTTGAGCAGCGCCTCCACCACGGACACGTCTCCCAGACGCACGGCATCAATCAGGTTGGCCACGATGTATCCCATCCGGGGGGAAGGGTTGAGTTGCGCACACCTTACAATGAATCCGCGTTTTACGTGATTATATTGATGGGCGGGAATGGCGGGTTTCTAGGGGTGGGGATGACCGGGTGCGTCCAGGTGCTTCTCGTAACGGGCCTCGAGGGCGAGGAAGTAGCCCTGTTCCTCCCAGAGGGCGGCGGCGAGTTGACCGGCGAGGGAGGCGCGCTCGCGGGCCTCGTCGTCCCGCGGGGACTCGGAGGGCGGCGCTCCCCAGGTGTCCAGGGCGCGGGACAGGGCGTCGAGCAGCAGGCGGCTGCCCGCGAGAATCCGGCGCAGGGCCTGGTTCACCGGGCGCGCGTCCACCTCCTGGCAGGCGGCGGTGATGGCGGCGTCCACGCGGCGCGCGGCGTCCGGCGTGCCGAGGGTGTCCTGGGTCAGGTCCCCCCGCGTGAGCGCGTGGCGCAGCAGGTGGCCGTGGTGCAGGCTGAGGGAGGCCATGTCCACGCAGTCCTTCACCCACAAGGCGGTGAGGAAGCGGCGGTAGCCCTTGCGCGTGGCGAGCCGCAGGGTCAGCAGCGCCGTCTTGCCCGCGAATTGCTGCAGGCGGCTGCCCTGGCGCGGATGGCGGCCCGCGAGCAGCGACACGGTGTCCCGGGGCGCGGTGAGGGCGCGCTCCTCGAGCAGCTCCCGCACCATGCCCTCGCGCACCCGGCGCAGCGCGTAGTCGTCCAGGAAGGGCACCGGGATGAGCGGCGTGAGGCCGGAAGCCACCACGAAGGGCGCCACGCGGTGCATCGACTCGAGGAGCGGAGATGCGGGGGGCGGGGGAGTCATGTCACCTCTCACCCGAGAGGAGAGCACGGACCCGCTCTTCCCGCGAATTCACCTACGTCCCGGAGGCCTTGTTTCCCGGCTCCCCCCGGCCCGAAGTGCCCAGTGCCCGACACACGGTGAGGTATTGCCGGTGCAGTTCCAGGCTGAGGGGATCCAGCAGCAGGGCGCGCTCATAGGCCTCGCACGCGAGCTCGAGCCGCCCCGCCCGCTGGTCCGCCTCCGCCCGGGCGAGGTGCGCGCGCAGGGACGACCAGGTGTGGGGATGGCGGGCGAGGAAGTCGCGCCGCAGCTCCTCCAACTGCGTGAGCGTGAGCCCCGCGGCCAGACAGCGCGCCACCCCGTGGAAGTTGCCCCGCTCGGCGTCGTACATGGCGCGATGACGGGGGTTGCCCAGCGTGTCGGCCGCCTTGCGCACTCGCTCCATCACCGCGTCCACCCGGGCGCGCAGCACCGGGGAGATGGGCCGCTCCCGCAGCCGCTCCAGCGCCCCGTGTGCCCGGCGCGCGCGCAACCGCAGCTCCGCGCACTCCTTGTGCGGCGGCAGCGCCAGCACCGCGTACAGGTCCTCCGTGCCCCGCTCCTGGTAGGGCGCGAGCACCTGCTCCACCTCGGCCTCCGCGGCGGGATCGATGGGCGGCTTGAGCGTGTCCAACGGCTGGCCGAGCAGCAGGTGCGCCACCGCCGCCTTGAAGGAGGTGGAGGGGGAGACGAGCTGCACCCCGAAGCCGGGCGCCATGCCCCAGGCGCGCGCCTCGTCCGGACGCACGTGCCGCACCACCTCGCACTCGCACGCGAGCTCCCCGTCCGGGTGCTCCAGCGCCACCGTCACCCGCGACAGCAGCGGCGGCAGGCCCTGCTCGGTGCACAGGAACAGGCCCGCGCGGGTGAGCTCCGAGCAGCGCAGCCGCTCGCTCGGGACTCCCGGCTCCGGGCGCGTCACGCGCACGGGCAGCGCCAGCGCGGGGCGCAGCACGAAGGCCGACAACGGCGGAGGGGTCCGCACCGGGCCCGGCGTGGCGAAGCCCTGGGCGAGCGCCACCTGGAGCGCCCCGCGCATCGTCGACGCGCTCTGGTAGCGGTTCTCCGGATCCTTGGCGAGCGCCCGGAGGATGACGCTGGAGAGCGCGGGGGGGACCTCGGCGCGCACGGCGGTGGGGCTCGGCGGCTGCTTCGTCTGGTGCGCGAGCAGCAGCGCCGTGAGCGTCTTCTCCACGAAGGGCAGCCGCCCGGTGACGAGCTGGTAGGCGATGACGCCCAGGGCGTACAGGTCCGAGCGCCCATCCACGGGCTCGGCCCGCGACTGCTCCGGCGCCATGTAGTCCGCCGAGCCGATGACGGCGCCCTCGGCCGTGTCCGTGCTGCGCTCCTCGGCGTCCAGCAGCTTGGCGATGCCGAAGTCGAGCACCTTCACGAAGGCGGGCCCCTGGCCTCGCCGCACCAGGAAGAGGTTCTCCGGCTTCAAGTCCCGGTGCACGATGCCCCGCGCGTGCGTGGCCTCGAGCGCGTCGCACACCTGGGACAGCAGGGCGATGGCCACCTCCGGGTGCACCGGGCCCCGGGCGAGCAGCGCCGACAGGGGCTCTCCCTCCAGGTACTCCATGACGAGGTAGGGCCGGGGCGGCGCGGGTTGGATGTCGATGACACTGACGATGTTCTCGTGGCCGATCAGGTTCACCGCGCGCGCCTCCGTGTGGAAGCGGCGCAGCACCTGCGGCGACGTGGCCAGGCGTGGATGGAGCACCTTGATGGCCACGCGGCTGCCAATGCCCACGTGCTCGCCCAGGTACACGGTCCCCATGCCGCCCTGGTCCAGCTTGCGGGTGAGCCGGAAGCTGCCCAGGCACGCCCCCAACAGGGGATCGGCGGGCTCGGGCGGAGGAGGGGCGGGATTTTGAGCGTGGATGGGCATGAGCCGGACGTCTGTCGGGGCGGACGTGAGAGGGTCCCGCGGGATGTGCCCCCCCGGCACATCCACCACGGACATCTTCCATGACCCGGCCGTGTGGGCGCTGGTCTCCGTCCGGAAGGGGTTCAGTCTTGAGCCCGGGCGCTGCGCGTTAACGGACACTCCACCACCCCTCGCGGAGACGGGATGTTGGCGGCCCCACGATGGCTCCGAGGCGCCCGCGGGCTCAGCGCACCACGGGCAGGGGAAAGCGCAGCGGCTTGCCGTCCGAGGCGAGGGAGTGGCCCGTGACTTCCGCCGCTCCCAGCCCCTGGCGCTGTCCCTGGAAGGTGGCCTGGGGATTCCTCGACGACGCCTTGCCCGCGTGGAACACCGCGAAGCGGGTGAGGAGCGCACCCACCGTGCCCAGCAGCGCCGCGGCCCGTGTCGTCCCGGGGCGCCGTCCCGGCCACAGGCCCAGCGCGAGCGACGCCGCGGTGCACACCCGCGCCGCCTTCCACATCGCTCCCGTGCGCCCCTGGTTCAGCGGCCGGGCCACCTCCTCCACGCGCGAGGCATCCCGCCGCACCGCGCGCTCCGCGAGGAGCGTGGCCACCTTGCCCAGGGTGCTGAACACGTGGAGCGTCCTGGACTCGCGCGGTGGGTGGGGCAGCAATTCCAGGAGGCTCCCGGCGCCCGCCACGGAGGAGGCCATGAACAGGAGCGGCAGTGTCTGGTGCACGGACTGCCACAGGGGCACCGCCGTGTTGGTGATGAGGACCGCCGTGTACCCCGCGAGCGGCATTCCCAGGAGCCCCCCGCCGATCGCCGCCCCATCGCCCACGCGTCCGAGCCAGCCCTTCTGGCGCGAGAGGAGCACGGACACGGCGTTCATCGCCCCCGAGCCGGAGAGGATCCACGTGCCCAGGCTCATGGGGGACGTGGGACGGAAGACGCGCAGCATGTTCAGGAAGCGCTCGGGCCGGCCCAGGTCGTGGACGAGCAGTCCCGCGCTCACCAGGTCCCCCACCGCGCCCACCCACCGGCAGCGCTGGCCCAGGGGCTTCAACGACTCGCCGCCCACCCACTCCACCGCCGCGCCGAGCACGCTCGCCGCGCCCGCCGTGCCGCCCACATAGAAGTAGAGCGGGACGCTCCAGATCCACACCGGCGTCTTGAGCACGGGCTGGCCGTAGTAGCTCGGCGCGTCGGCGGAGGCCGCCCCCGATTGGGTGGGCCGGGTGTGCAACGGCTCCCGCCCGGCGTCCGGCCCGTCCAACCGCTCCACCCGTTGTTGGGCTCCCTCGCCCGAGAGCGTGCCCAGGCGAGGGTCGATGTCGCGCCCATCGCTCCGCTTCTCCGCGCTCACGAGCGCCCCTCCCGTCCGAGCAGCACTGCCCCGAGCGCCAGCGCCGCCATGCCCAGCGCGCCCCAGCCCGCCCTCCTCCAGGACTCCACCCCCTTCATCGTCGGCACCACCGGGTCGGGCGGCAGGTTGTAGACCTCGGGCTTGTCCACGAGCAGGAAGAAGGCATTGAGCCCGCCCGTGCCCGGTTGGTTGTCCGCGTCCGCGCCGTACAGGTACGCCGCTTCCCAGCCCTTTTCGTGCAGGGCCTTCACCCGCAGCTTCGCCCGGTCGCGCAGCTCGTCCACGTCGCCGAACTGGATGGACGCCGTGGGGCACGCCTTGGCGCACGCGGGCGTCATGTCCTCGCCCAGCCGGTCGTAGCAGAGCGTGCACTTCCACGCGCGGCCGTCGTCCTCGCGCCGGTCGATGACGCCGAAGGGACACGCCGCCACGCAATAGCCGCAGCCGTTGCACACGTCCGGCTGCACGTACACGGTGTCGAACTCGGTGCGGATGATGGCCCCCGTGGGGCACGCCTCCAGGCACCCGGCCCGCTGGCAGTGCTTGCACACGTCCGAGCTCATCAACCACGAGAAATCCACGAGCCCCACCGTCTGGCCCGGCATGGGCACCGGCCGCTCCACGAAGGCCACGTGCCGCCAGGTGGAGGCGCCCAGCTGCCCCGTGTTGTCGTACGACATGCCCGTCAGCCGGAAGCCGTCCTCCGGCAACTGGTTCCACTGCTTGCACGCCACCTCGCAGGCCTTGCAGCCAATGCACAGCGTGGTGTCGGTGAAGAAGCCCTTCTGTCCCATGGCGCGTCACTCCTCCTGCGCGGGTTGATCCTCGGGCGGCCCCACGCCTTCCTGGTCCCGTGGCGCCTCCACCACGCCCGGCGGCAGCGGCGGCGGTGTCCAGCCCAGGGCCGCTCGACGGCCCAGGCTCCGGCGCCCCGGGAGGATGGCGCACGTGAGTACCTTGGACTCCTGGATGGACACGTTCGGATCCGCCGAGAAGGCCGTGAGCTCGTTCGCGCTCTCGCCCGTCACCCGCCCCGCGTAGCTCCAGTGGTAGGGCATTCCAATCTGATGCACGCGCTGGTCTCCGATGCGCAGCGGACGGAAGCGCTCCGTCACCAGCACCCGGCACTCCAGCTCGCCGCGCGCGCTCGTCACCGTGCACCAGCCCCCGTTCTCCAGCTCCACCTCCGCCGCCAGCTCCGGAGACACCTCCACGAACATCTCCGGCTGCAGCTCGCTCAGCCAGGACAGCCATCGGGACATGCCCCCCGCCGTGTGGTGCTCGGTGAGCCGGTAGGTGGTGAGCACGTGCGGATAACGTGGATCCCCCCAGGCCCGGTGCGCGGGGTTGTCGCGGCGCCGGTACTCGGTGCGTGCCGGGTTGCACTGCTGCCCGTAGAGGAAGTTCGGCACGGGCGACTCCAGCGGCTCGTAGTGCGTGGGCAGGGGCCCGTCCATCATGCCGCTCGGCGCGAAGAGCCAGCCCTTGCCGTCCGCCTGCATGATGAAGGGATCCGTCCCCGCCAGCGTGTCCACCCCCCGCGTGTCCCGGCTGGGCACGTACGAGGGCGGCCGATCCTCGATGAAGTCGGGCACGTCCTCGCCCGTCCAGCGCCCCTGGCCCTCGTCCCACCAGACGTACTTCTTGCGCTCGCTCCAGGGGCGGCCCTGGGGATCCGCCGACGCGCGGTTGTAGAGCAGCCGCCGGTTGGCGGGCCACGCCCAACCCCACTCGGGCGCCACCCACGTCTGTTCCCGGCCCGGCTTGCGGCGCGCCGCCTGGTTCACCCCGTCCGCGTACACGCCCGAGTAGATCCAACAGCCGCACGCCGTGCTTCCATCGTCCGCGAGCTCCTTGAAGCCCTTCACCGGCGCGCCGTCCGCCACCCGCCAGCCGCTGATCTCCCGGAGCACCGCCTCGGCGTCGGGCTCCTGCTTCTCGCCCTTCGTGGGGTAGTCCCAGGTGAGGGCCTGAATGGGCCGGTCCTTCTCCTCGGTCGAGTCCGCGTACAGCTTCTTGAGCCGCACGCCCAGGTCGTGGACGAAGTGCAGGTCGCTCCGGGATTCCCCGATGGGCTCCACGGCCTTGTGGCGCCATTGCACCAGGCGCTGGGTGTTGGTGTACGAGCCCTCCTTCTCCGTGTGCGCCGCGCAGGGGAAGAAGAAGACCTCCGTCTGGATGTCCTCGGGCCGCACGTCGCCGCGCACCACCTCCGGGGCGGTGCGCCAGAACTCGGCCGTCTCCGTGAGGGTGAGGTCTCCCACCACGAGCCAGTCGAGCTCGTGCAGGGCCTTGCGTTGCAGGGCGCCATTCATGGAGCCCACGGCGGGGTTTTCCCCCAGCACGAAGTAGCCCTTCACCTTGCCGTCGGCCATGTCGGCCACGGTCGTCATGTGCGAGTGGTCACCCGTGAGCTTGGGCAGCCAGTGGAAGCCGTAGTCGTTGTGCTTCGTTGCGGCGTCGCCGTAGTACGCCTTGAGCAGCGAGGTGATGTACTTGGGGAAGTGGCTCCACCAGCCGCTGGCCGACTCGTTGTTGTGCACGTACTGGTCGAAGCGCTGGGCGTCCGGCGCGTGCGGCATGGGGATGTAGCCGGGCAGCAGGTTGTAGAGCGTGGGAATGTCGCTCGAGCCCTGGATGGTGGCGTGGCCGCGCAGGGCCATGATGCCGCCGCCGGGCCGCCCCATGTTGCCGAGCAAGAGCTGGATGATGGCCGAGGTGCGGATGTACTGCACCCCCACCGAGTGCTGCGTCCAGCCCACCGCGTAGCAGAAGGCGCTCGTGCGCTCGCGGCCCGAGTTGTCACACAGCGTCCGGGCCACCTGGAGGAACAGGTCCTCGGGCACGCCGCAGATGCGCGAGACGACCGCGGGCGTGTAGCGCGCGAAGTGCCGCTTGAGCACCTGGAAGACGCAGCGCGGGTGCTGGAGCGTCTTGTCGTTGGACACCTCGGTGATGTGCTTGCCCCGCACCTTGCCGTGGCCTCCCGCGCCCGGCTCGGCGAAGACCTCCTTGTGGCCCGCGGCGGGCACCACTCCGTCCAGGCCCTCGTATTGCCAGGAGTGGGGCTGGTACTTGCCCGTTTCCGGGTCATAGCCGCTGAAGAGCCCATCCAGGTCCTCGGTGTCCTGGAACTCCTCGCGCAGGATGGCGGGCGCGTTGGTGTAGTGCACCACGTAGTCGTGGAAGTAGCGCTCGTTCTCCAGGATGTAGTGGACCAGTCCCCCGAGGAACGCGATGTCCGTACCCACTCGGATGGGCACGTGCATGTCCGCCACCGCGCTCGTGCGGCTGTAGCGCGGGTCCACGTGGATGACCTTGGCGCCGCGCTCACGCGCCTCCATCACCCACTGGAAGCCCACCGGGTGACACTCCGCCATGTTGCTGCCCTGGATGATGATGCAGTCGGAGTGGACCAGGTCCTGCTGGAAGTTGGTGGCACCGCCTCGGCCGAACGTGATCCCCAGACCGGGGATCGTGGAGGAGTGTCATATTCGAGCCTGGTTCTCGACCTGGACGATGCCGAGCCCCCCCGTGAAGAGCTTCTTGAGGAGGTAGTTCTCCTCGTTGTCCAGGGTGGCCCCGCCCAGGTGCGCGATGCCCAGCGTGCGGTTGACCACGTCCCCCGTGTCCGTCCTCGCCTGCCACGTGGCGTCGCGCGTCTTCTTCACGCGCTCGGCGACCATGTCCATGGCCTTGTGCAGCGGAATCCGCTCCCACTGGGCGGCGCCCGGACGCCGGTAGAGCACGGTGTGCACGCGGTGCGTGCCGGTGACGAGCTGGAAGGTGGCGCTGCCCTTGGGGCACAGCCGGCCGCGCGAGATGGGCGAGTCCTCGTCCCCCTCGATGTCGAGGATCTTCCCGTCCTTCACGTAGACGCGCTGGCCACAGCCCACGGCGCAGTAGGGACAGATGGACTGGACGACCTTGTCGGCCCGGGCGGTGCGCGGCTCGAGCGTCTCGCTGCGCTCGGTCATCGCCGTGCGGCCGAGGCCCAGCGCGTCCTTGTGCCGCAGTTGCCGCAAGAGGGGCCAGCGAGCCAGCCGCTTGAGGATTCCCAAGGTGCACCTTCCGGGTGGGCGGTGACGACCCGGGAAAGATGGACATGGGCTGGCACGCGGGGAGTGGACCGCGGGGCGGAGTCCGCCTGCTCGGCGGCTCATTCGAAGCGGTCGAACAGCCACCAGAGCGCGCGCCGCACCCCGGACACGAGGGTGTAGCCCCAGTGGATGTGGTGCACCTCGCGCGAGTCGCCAAGGTCCTCCTGGAACGTCCGCGCGAGCGCCGCGTTGAGGCCAGGGTCGTCCGCCACGAACGAGCCCTCCTCCAGGACGTTGAGCGACAGGGGATCCAGATTCGTGGAGCCGATGAGGCTGCGCCGCTCGTCCACCACGGCCGTCTTCGCGTGCATCATCGTGGGTTGGTACTCCCAGATGCGCACGCCGTGGCGCAGCAGGGGCCGGTACGTGGAACGCTGCGCCGCTCGGGCCAGGGCCACGTCGTTGATGGGGCCGGGTAGCAGCACGCGCACGTCCACCCCCGAGCGCCGCAGCCGGATGAGCTGGCGCATGAAGGCGTCGTTGATGGCGAAGTAACCACTGGAGATCCACAGCCGTCGCCGGGCGGAGTCGAAGACCTGCTCCAACATGCGCTCGGAGGGCTCGGCGCCGGGACGGGCGAGGCTCTGGACGAAGGCAGCCGGGGCGGGGCCGTCGGGCTCGAGCCGGGGAAAGCTGCCGGGAGGCAGGGGCTCGCCACCGGAGCGCTGCCAGTCGCGCGAGAAGGCCGCCTGCATCTGCGCCAGGGCGGCCGGACCCTGGACGCGCACGTTGGTGTCGCGCCACTCGCGCCACTCGTCCGAGATGCCCCAGCCCCCCGTGAGCCCCGCTCGCCCGTCCACCACGAGCAGCTTGCGGTGGTTGCGCATGAGCATCCTCAAGGGATGCGCCACCCGGGGTGGATGGAAGCGCCGCACCTCGCAGCCCGCGCGCTCCAACTGGGGCCGCACCTCGTGCTCGAAGCCCGTCCCACCGCCGAATGCGTCCACGAGGACCCGGCACGCCACGCCCTCGCGCACCCGCGCCGCCAGGGCGTGCACGAGCCGGTCGGAGGCCTCTCCCGGGCGCCAGATGTACATGCACAGGTGGATGCTCACGCGCGCCCGGGCGATCTCCTCCTCCATGACGTCGAAGACGCGGCCGTCACACACCAGCTCCACCCGGTGCCCGGGCAGCAGCCGCAAGGTCTCCGAGGAGGGGTCTGCCTCATCGGGGACGAGGGCGCGCGGGATGTCCGGCTGGATGGGGCCCCGCACCAGGGCGATGTCCCCGAGGGAGGCGTGTCGCGGCGAGTCGGCCCGGGTGACGAGTGCCCTTCACGTCAGCGCGCGGCGCAGGACGCGATAGGAGCCCTCGGTGACGCCGCCATAGGCCAGATGCGCCACGAGCGCGCTCAAATGCGTGCCCGCGGGGGTCTGGCGCGGCGTGGGGCCGAGCTTGAGGGCGGGCACGAGGAGTTCATCCCCGAAGAGGAACAGGCCCAGGCCGAACCCGAGGCCGAAGCGTCTGCCCGTGCGGGGCAGGAGGCGGTGAAGCGCGCCGTAGAGGGCGCCCCAGGCGGTGCCGTAGCCGTAGTGCACCACGTCTCCGGCGCGCTTGCGTTGCCTGGCGCTCAGCCGGATGCCGAGGGGCCGGAGAACCGCCACCGCGGTCTTGACCGTGGAGGGCTCACCCTGGAGGAAGGCCTTCCATTGGGCCTCGCGCTTCATCTTCCAGGGCAGCTTCTTCATCGTGCCTCGCAGGGCATGGCCCATGAGCCACGAGGCGAGCGCGCCTCCCGCCGCGCCACAGAGGATGTCGAGGAGCGGTGAAGTCGAGCGACGGCTGACGCGGGCCATGCGGAGTCCTCCAGGATGGGTCCGGCGTACCGGGGCCGGGGTTGTCCACAAGTTGTGCATGGCCATGGGACACCGCGTCCCGGTGCGAGCGTTTGAAGGCAGGCCGCCTGCTCGCCGGGCTCAGCCGTTGGACAGGTGTTCCTCGTACCAGTCCCGGCTCGGATCATTCCGGGGCGGTGCGAATCGGGCCTTCGAGCGAAGGGTCTTCAAGACCTCTCGGACCGTGTCCGGACTCAACCCCAAGCGCCCCGATGCGCGGCGGATCAGCTCCAACGTGGCTTGGAGTTCGAGCGCGGGATACAGCCGTTGGAAGACCTTGCGCACCTTGCCGTCATCCGAGAGCAGGGGCAGGGCGAGTGCGCCCGCCAGGGCCACGGCTTTCGCATCGACGTCGGTGAGGAATGCCGCCGCGCCGATGAAGGCGTCATCAAAGGATGCTCCCAGGTCAGCGGGCTCGGGTGGCATGACACGGCCCGCTTGCTCCAGTGCGCTCCAGTCACAGACGAGGCGCGTGGGCCGGCCCTCCTCGTCCGGGGGCCCTCGGAGGTGTTGGGCCTCCTGCTTCACCTCGGGATGAAGAATCAGCGTCCAATCCAAGGCTTGGAGGAAGTCGGAGGCGCGGTCCGTGGCCAACAGGTTGAGGGCCGAGCACGCATCGGCGACGACGACGCGGATGGGCATTCCCTACTCCGTGCTTCCAGCCTGGAGGACGTCTTCACCCAGATCGAGGATGAGCTTTCCTCCCTCGGCTTCCTCGACCTGCTGCGCGAGATACCGGTCGCGTGCGGTGACGCGATCGCAGTGCAGATAGCGCGCGAGTTCTCCTTCGGACAGCAATTCCTGTGCATGGGCCTCGAAGGCCATCCGTTCATAACGTGCGGGAAGCCAGCGCTCGAAGGAGTCCCTCACGGGTGCCACCTCCATCTGCCGTGGTACTTCCCTGGGCTTGAAGTGGCGTTCGAGGAGTCTGGCGTAGGTGCCCTGGGGCAGCAGTCGCAATTCCTCCAGGCGCAGCGTCATGGCCTGGAAGGACACCTCATGGAAGCGCGCCATGGCGATGAGGTCCGCGGGCGAGAAGTGCGCGCCCTTGTCCCGGAGGTGCTCCGCGAAGCGGCGGCGCACCCCGGTGGTGGGCATGAGGAACTCCGCCGCGAGCGCTTCGCTGAATTGTTCCGCGGGGTCGCGTGGGTGTTCCACCTGGAGCGGCAGCACATCCCCCGCTTCCCGATCCCGCAGGAAGTGCCCCAACTCGTGGAGGAGGGACCATCGCCTGCGCTCCAGGGGGTGGAGCCGGTTGAGCGCGACGCAGGCGCCCATCACGTCGCTCCAGAGGAAGATGGCGGCCACGTCCGAGGGCAGTGGGAGCTTGAAGATGCGCAAGCCCGCTTCCAACTCCAGGAGGGATTCGAGTTGAGACACGGGCCCATCGCCCAGGTCGAGGTGTCTGCGCAGGAATGCCGCCGCGTCCTGACCCGCGAGCGGGGGGGCGAGGTGCACGGAAGTGGAGGCGCGATAGGTGGTGACCGCCTCGAGGGGCGCTGGCGTCCGGGTGATGGAGAGGACCTGCTCCAACTCGACATACTGCCGTCCGAGGGCCTTGAGCCGTTCAACCGCCGCGTTGACGGCCGCGTTCCGGGCGAACCGAGGGGTCATGCGGAAGCGGGGTGCCGCGTCCGCGACAACGGTGTGCTCACGCAGCAGCTCGTTCACGGTCACCGAGAGCTCCTGCGCGAGTTTGATCAACTCGGCGTTGCTCGGGCGCCGCTCGCCCTTCTCCATGGCGACCAGGGTCGTCCGGGCCACGCCGAGGGCCTCGGCCAGCTCCGCCTGCGTCTTGTTCCGCCGCTTGCGCGCCTGGGTGAGCCGCTCACCGAGTCTCTGGGATGAGATCATTGGATCTGTTCGCTTTCGAGGGGACCGTGCGATGAGCTGCGGAGGTCCCCTCCAGGTGAGCACCGCTCGTGCCACGTGGAATGGCCCAGGAACTCGCTGGCGCGTCAGCGGTCGGGTCGACGCAGGGTTCTCCCTGGAGATGGACTCACCCCCTTCATCTCCTCCGACAATGTCGAGGCTACCGCCTCATGGTAACGGCCGGAATCGACTTTGTCGACTCCAGGCAGGCCAGCCCTCAGGAGCGGTTGTTCCAAGTCATTGAAATCACAGAGGTTGATGTTCTCGCGCCGAGTCGGAGGCGCGATGATCGGGCTTTTCCTTCGTTCGAGGCCTGGGAGTGAGGATGAGCGCGGAAGCCTTGAGGCGAGGAGGGGTGGCGGTGCTGGTGGCGGTGTGGGCGACGGGGTGCCTGACGCTGGAGCCGGCGGTGGGGCCGGAGGAGGGCCGGGTAGCGGTGTGCGGAGGGATGAGTGCGCCGCCGGGATGGCCTGGGGAAGCGGAGGGAGAGGAGTTGCTGGGGCCCTTCTTGGAGTGTGGAGGGCCCGGGGACTTCGTGGAGATGCAGGGAGGGGTGGACATGCCCCGGGTGGTGGGGAGGCTGGACGAGTGGAGGGCGGTGAGGCTGGGAGCGCTGGGGCCGGTGAGGGAGGACGCGGCGGGAGTGCTCAACGGCAAGAGAGCGGCGTTTCTGCGGCGGGCCAGTGAGAGGTACGGAGCGGCGGCGGAGGTGCTGGCGCTCTACGTGCTGCACACGGCGACGGACGAGGACGTGAAGGAGGTGCTGAGGAGGTTGGCGAGGGAGAAGGTGTTGGGGGCGACGGTGGGGCACATGCCAGCGGTGGGCGAGGAACTGGAGAGGAGGGGCATGAGGCTGGGGGAGTACCGGGAGAGGGAGGAGCGAGCCGGGGACGTGGTGAGGGGACTGGGGAGAGCGGCGAGGGACGTGTGGGGGAGCACGCAGACGGGAGACGGGGCGAGGTACGTGGAGTTGTCGTGGCTGAGGGGGCAGTTGCCGCCGGAGTACCAGAGGGCGATGGACGAGGTGGAGAGGGGGCAGATGGAGAGGCACTTCGAGCCGTGGAGCGTGGCGAGGGGGAGCTTGGACGCGCTGACGTTTGGGGTGCCGTTGGGTTTCCACGGACTGGTGGAGGGGACGGCGGAGGGAGTGAAGTCGCTGGCGAGGGGGGAGTACGAGCGGGCGACGAGGGAGTTGGCGCCGGCGGTGCTGATGGCGGTGATGTATGCGGGGGGAAAGGCGGTGGGGGCGGGAGGAAGCGTGGGGGAGAGGGTGAAGGCGCTGAGGGAGGTGAGGAGGAGGCTGGAG